>Ga0164304_10000017_pt1 | contig 93914 bp, 71 predicted proteins | sample Whisoiple_217_MG_FD_110216 | JGI IMG/M metagenome (GOLD analysis project Ga0164304, IMG submission 110216) | Soil microbial communities amended with pyrogenic organic matter from upstate New York, USA - Whitman soil sample_217_MG | ecosystem: Environmental > Terrestrial > Soil > Agricultural...
CGGGGGACGTGCTGCGCAGGCTCAGCTCCACCAGGGGGCGCTGCTCGGCCGCCGTGCGGCGGAAGGCGGTGCCGGTGCTGAACTCCGTGATGCGCATTTCGTTGCCGAAGTCAAAATCCACGCTGGAACCGGGGGTGCCGGTCTGGCGCACGAAGAAACCCTGGGCCGTGGGGATTTCGGGGTTGCCGATGCCGTTGATGTAGGTGCGGTAGGTGCCGGCGTAGGCGCCGGTGCTTTCGTACACGTACATGGCCGCGCTCATGCCGCTGGGGATGGACGCCAGACTCCAGTCGATGGGCGAGGGGTAGGGGTTGCCCAGCAGGTGCCAGCCGGCATCAGCCGAAGGGCCGCGGCTCAGCGCGACTGTGCTCGGGCCCGAGTTGGGCTGGCCCACGAAGTCAACCACCTGGCTGGCGGGTATGTGCACCGTATAGCCCCGACCCACAGTCAGCGGGTCAGCCAGGGAAACGGGCGATTCCCAGCCTTTGTCGAAATCAGAGTAGTTAGAGGTGGTGCTGGCAATGCGGCTTTCGTCGTAGCCAAACACCGTGGGGAAGGGCGAAACGGTAGCAGGGGCGGCCGAGGCGTTGTAGGCCGGGTTCACCACGGGCGTGAATCCCGCGGTACTCAGGTCGGCTACGGTGCTGCCGCTTACCGGCGCGCTGTAGTGACGGTAGCCCACGCCCGCGTTGCGGCTGGGGTCGATGGCGCGCTGCACGCGGGCCGGGCCGCTCACCACGCCGGCGGTTGAGCCGAAGGGCGAGCCGTCGGTGTCGTTGAAGATGAGGGCCGAGCCCTGGGTGGGCGTCGAAAGCAGGGTGAGGGGGTTGGTAGCCGTGGTCACCAGGTTGCGGCGCAGGTGCACGCGTTGCCGCACGCTCAGGGGGCTGCTCAGCGTCAGGGAGCCGGGGCCGGGGCCTTGGCCGCCGTCGAAGTTGAAGTCGATGTCGGTGTTCACAAACAGGTTGCGCACCGTGCCAGGCAGGCCCGAGCCGGTGATGGTGCCGGGCTCGACGCGGTAGGTGTAGCTGGCGTCGTTGGAGAAGGTGCGGGCGCCCGTCACCTGCACACCGCCGGTGCTGCCGCTGGCGCTGATGCCGCCGGTGTTGCGCAGGGCCAGGGTGGTGCCGGCCTGCAGGGTGAAGGAGCCCGCGCCCAGCACGCGGTGGTCGTCGAGGTTGAGGCTGCCGCCGCTTTGCACGGTGAAGGCGGTGTTCACGGTGAGGTCGCCGGTGAGCGTAGCCCCGCCGGTGCCGGTGATGGTGACGTTGCGGTAGGGGCCGCCACTGATGTCGCGGCCCAGGGTGTTAACAACCAGGTCACCGGGCGTGGCGTCGCTCACGCAGATGCCGAAGGTGCCGGTGGTCGAGCCGAAGTAGCTCCAGGCGCGCACATACAGTACCTCGCCGGGCGTGCGGCCCGACACGTTCAGCAGGCCATAGAAGCCGGTTTCGTCGTTGTACACGCTGCACTGGCCGGGCACCTGCGTGAGGCTGCCGCAGCTGCCGCTGTACAGCGCCAGGCCCACACCATCTTCGCTGCCCACGGCCGAGCCCACGCTGGCCCGCACCTGCACCTGCCCGTTGGCGGGCACTGTAAACCGGAACCACACGTCGGAGGCCAGCTGGCTGTCGCAGCTGGGGTCAGGCATGGCGCTCAGGGTAGCGCCGGTGAAGGTGGCGTTAGTGGGGTTGCAGCTGGCCACGTTCACGGGCAGTACGGTAGCCGTGGCGCACTCGTCGTTGCTGAGGGCCGGCGCGGCGTCGAGGCTGCTGATGCAGATAGTGAAAGGGTCTTCTTCCGAAGAAACGGATACCCGCACGTAGTAGGTGGCGCCGGCGGTGAGGCCGGTTACCTGCTCGGCGTTGCGCGGGTTGGTGCCGTCGCAGTACACGCTGCTCAGGCTGCCGCAGGTGCCGCTGTACACTTCCACGTCGCCGTCCTGGCTCAGCAGCACGCTGGCATTGCCCGAGGCGGGTGCCACGAAGCGGAACCAGGTATCCAGGCCCTGCCCGCAAGCCATGGGAATGCTGGCGCCCGAGGCCGTAGCGTGGTTGTTGCTGGCGTTGTAGGCGTTGGCGCAGCGGTCGGTGCTCGAAGCTACGCTCAGCAGCACGGCGTTGGCGCACTCGTCGTTGGCCGGGGCCGCGGGTGGCATCAGGGCATACACCTGCCCTTCGGCCGGGCGGTCGGTGAGGTCGTTATTGGCATCGCCGAAGTCATAGGCCAGAGTGGGCGAGGCCGTGGTGCTGGTCACCGACACGAAGTTGTCGCCGTTGGTGAAGCCAATGGAAGCGCCGTCGCCGGTTACGGCCGCGTTGCCGGGCCGGCTGTAGGCGTACTCAATGCGGTTGCTGCCTTCGTAGAGGCGGGCCTGAAACGAGATGTTGGCAGCGGTAGCCGCAGGGCCCCACTTCCAGTTGCGCCACTCGAAGGTGAACACGCGGCTGCCCGCCGTGCCCGTGGTGCGGTAGGAAGCCGTGCCGCCTGTGCCGTCGAGGTCGTCCCAGAGCGCGGCTAGCAGGGGCGCCGTGTCGAAATCCGGACTGCCCAGGTCATTATCTGGCGACGGAATGGCGGCCGGGGAAAACGACAGAAAGCCATTTGAAGAAGCGTACACTTCGGTGTAGCTGCGCCCGTCGAATTTGAAGTCGAAGCCCAGGGGCAGGGCGCCAGATACAGCCTCGTTGGTTTGGACGGCCGCTACGGCGGTGCCGCCGCTCACCGGCGCGTAGGTTTCCTGGCGGGGCGCGATGGTGAAGTCGCGGAAGGGGTTCATGGCCCAGGCACTGCTGCTGGCCAGCAGTACCAGCAGCAGTGCCAGCAGGCCCCGGTGCCGGGCGGGTGAGGGTAAGTTTGTCGACATGCGGAAACTGAAAAGAGTGATAAAACAGGATGCCGGGGGCGGGGCAAGCCCTGCCACACCGGCATCTGAAAGTAGAATCACCCTTCCGCGGGACAAACCCCGGTGGCATGAACGGTCTGGATTTGGTTACTAAGTGCGGGAAAAAGGTGGCCAGCGTTTAGCGAAAGGACTGAGTTTGCGCTGCCTTCGCCAGGACCGGCCCAGCCAGCTACAAGCCGGCACCCTGCTTTAATGCTATTGGTTCAACACGCCGGGCGGCTGTCGCCTTTCGCCTGGCTTATCGGCTTAGCTTGTTTAGGTAGTCGTTGTATTCTCGCACAATGGCCTGGATGTTTTCGTAGCGGTAGCCCTCTTCCCCGGCGCTTACCTGCCGGGCCAGGGCGGGGTAGTTGCTAAGTAAAGCACTCATCTGGACCGCAAACTTGCCCTTACTGATGGGCACCACGCTGCCTTGCTGCCGCACAAACCAGCGCTGCTTGGTGTAGCCATCCACCAGCACGGTGCTGACCATGGCCCCGCCGGGCACCGGAATGGGCAGTGGCACCGCTTTGGGCTGGGCATAGCCAAACAGCTCCATCGGCCCCTGCACCATGCGCAGCGCCAGGATGTCGGTGGCTTCACTGTTGATAATCAGCTTCTCGAAGTAGCGGCCATGCACCGTCATCGAGCGCACGCCGTCCATTTTCAGCTGTTCACGCTTGCTACCTTTCTGGCCCGGCGGCGAATAGTAATAGTACAGGATACGTTCGTAACCCAGGTGCCGGGCCGGCAGGTAGGCGCGCTCTTCGGTGCCGTTGGTGCGGTTGAGGTCGCCGAGGTAGTACACGTCGAAGCCGTGCTTGTGACCGGCAGTGTCGGCCGTAGCAGGCATGTTGCTTTGCGCAAAAGCGCTGCAGGTGGTGAGGAGTAGGGGTAAGGTAAAGCGAAGCGCCTGCATGAAAAATCTAATTGCCGAAAGTTGAAAATTCGTGCAAGATAGAAGCCGGCACAGGGCGGCAGCGCATAGTGAAGCCACGGGTGCCAGCATGTACGCAGCGCCGTCTATATTTAGCGCCAATTCAAGCCACATGTAACGGCGCTTACCCGCATTTCAATCATGACAGACTATACTACCCTGCTGGGCCCGCTGAAGGGCGCCGAGCGCCGCGAAGTAGGCGGCGTACAAGTTGACGTGGTGCGCACCGGCAGCTCGCGGGTGAAGCGCGTGGTGTACCCGGTGGGCTTCCGCTGGTCGCAGAACATGAAGCCCGTAGTGGGTACCGACCTCTGCCAGCACGCTCACGTAGGCTTTCTGGCTGCCGGCCGCTTCACCATTCAGTACGCCGACGGGGCCGTGGAAGAGTACGTGGCCCCGCAGGTGGTGGCCATTGCACCTGGCCACGACGGCTGGGTGGTGGGCGAGGAGCCCGCCGTGCTCATCGAATTCGACTTCGAGGGCGACACCGTGGCGCGGCTGGGGCTGAAGCGCGGCTAGCTTCGCCGCGCCAGCTGCAACCATTCACAAAGGCGGTCGGTCAGGGGGCTGAGCGGTCCGGTCGGGCGGCTCGGCCACCTTATTTCTTTCCGTTATGTTGTTTTCTCCGCTTAAAAGCTCCCTGTTGAGCCTGATTGGCGCCGCCCTGCTGCTGGGCGCCTGCTCCAAAGAAACCGTGGCCCCCCCGGCCACCTCCGACACGCCGGTGCGCCCGCTGAGCACGGCCGAGCGCCAGACCGTGGGCAGCGCCAATGACTTTGCCTACCGGGCCTTCAGCGCGCTGCGCCAGGGCGGGCCGGGCAGCAATATGTTCATTTCGCCGCTCAGCATCTCGGCGGCCCTCACCATGGCCTACAACGGGGCCGACGGCAGCACCAAAGCAGCCATGAAAAGCACGCTGGGCTTTACGCCCCTGAGCGACCAGCAAATCAACCAGTCCTACCAGGACCTGTTTGCCCTGCTCGGCGGGCTCGACAGCCGGGTGCAGTTTTCGGTGGCCAACTCCATCTGGCACGGCGAGCAGTACCAGCTGGCCGCCCCCTTTGTGCAGCAAAACCAAACGCATTTTGGGGCCACCGTGCAGGGCGTGCGCTTTGGCCTGCCCGCTACTACCAACACCATCAACAACTGGGTGTCGACCCACACCATGGGCCGCATCCCCACCATCCTCAACCAAACCTCGGCCGATGATGTGCTTTACCTCATCAACGCCCTGTACTTTAAAGGGGAGTGGACTTACCGCTTCGACCCGCGGCTGACGCGGCGCGAGCCATTCCACCTGGAGGATGGCAGCACCACCACTGCCGAGATGATGACCCTGACGCAGGGCCGCTACCTGCGCTACGTCGATGGACAGCAGGAAGTAATTGACCTGCCGTATGGCAACCGGCAGTACAGCATGACCATCGTCGTGCCCAAGGGAAACAGCACGCTAAGCGACGTGGCGGGCCGCCTGAGCCGGACGCAGCTCAACGACTGGCTCAGCCAGGCCGACACCTCGGCCATGGTGCTGCACCTGCCCAAGTTCCGGCTCCAATACGAAAACGAGCTCAATGCTATGCTCACTCAACTGGGCATGGGCGAAGCTTTCGGCAACCAGGCCAATTTCAGCAGGATGCTGGCAAACGGGGCCAATAACCTGTCGCTGAGCAGCGTGCTGCACAAAACCTTCCTCGAAGTAAACGAGGAAGGCTCGGAAGCGGCGGCCGTGACATCGATAGGGGTGGTCACGACCTCCGTGCCGCCCTCGGTGTACCTCAACCGCCCCTTCATCTTCCTTATCCGCGAAAAAGCTACCGACGCGGTGCTGTTCATGGGGCAGCTCACCAACCCGTAATTTTAACTGAGTGCCCGCGAATGCCCGCTCTATAAGTAGTTAAAAGTGAAGAGTTAAAAGTTGAAATTCAAACGGTTATGTTTTTTTAACTCTCAACTTTTAACTCTTTTTAACGCTGTTCACTGACGCGAGAACTGTTTTAAATTCTATTGCAATCAACAGGCTAAGAAGGCCCCGTTTCCGGTTCGGAAGCGGGGCCTTTTTGCAGGGCCGGCGCCAGCAGGCTGGCCGCATCCGGGTGCAGGTGCAGTGTGCGCACCGGAAAGGGAATGACGATGCCCCGGGCATCGAAGGTGCTTTTGATGCGGATAATGGCTTCGCTGCGGGCATTCACGTAGTCGAACTGCCGGCGGTAGGGTACCCAGAAGCGTACCTGAAACCGGATGGCACTCTCGGCGAAAGCCGTAAACATCACCTCCACCGGGCGGCTGGCAATCAGGTCGGGGATGCCGGCAATGGCCTCGCGCACAGCCTCGCGCACCTGCTCCAGGTCGGAGTGGTAGTCGACGCCGCACTCCAGGTCCACGCGCCGCATAGTTTGCTGGGTGAAGTTGATGAGCGGGTTCTCGAACACCTTGCGGTTGGGCATGATTACCAGCTCGCCGGTGGTTTGGCGGATGTTGAGCGTGCGCAGGCTGATGCGCTCGATGGTGCCGAAGAACTTGTCGGTTTCGATGACGTCGCCCACGTTGAAGGGGCGCTGCACGGCAATGATGACGCCGCTGATAAAGTTGGCCGCAATGTCCTGAAACGCAAAGCCCAGGGCCAGGCCGATGATGCCGACACCGGCCAGCAGCGAGGTCACCGTCTTATCGAGGTTGAGCACCGTGAGCACGAAGAATATCCCCACCAGCAGGGTCAGCACGTAGAGCAGCGTGGCTACCAGGTTGTTGAGCGTGACGCTGGCCGACACCCGCGGCAGCAGCTGCCGCACCAGGCGCTGCACCAGCCGCGCCGCCGCGAAGGTGAGCACCAGCAGCAGCGCGGCCACCACCAGGTTGGGCAGCATCACCACCAGCTGGCGAAACCAGCCCAGCAGTTTGCCATAGAGCAGGTCGAAGGAGCGTTCTATTTCATTCACAGCTAACATAGTGGAGTAGGGCAGGGGCGAAACGCACTTGAAAGTACGGCCCCGCACCCTTACTGTTCAGCGGGCGGCGCGGGCGGCACCAGCACCCGCCGCGCGCCGGGCCAGATTTCGGATATTTAATTTTCAGGGAAAGTAAGTGGAAGGGCTGGGAAGCGGGGCTTTCACTATTTTGACCCGGATTTATGGAATAATGCCGACGCTATGTCAATGACTCCGCCCCGCGCCGCCGATTCCAGCCTTTGGGCCCGCCTCGAATCCTTCGATTTGGATGGCACCGCCAGCTTTTCATTTACCCAGCGCTTAGCTCGTGAAAACAACTGGACACAAAGCTTTGCCCAGCGGGTGGTGCTGGAATACAAGCGGTTTGTATTCCTTGCTGCCACTTGTGAGCACCCTGTTACCCCGTCCGATGAGGTAGACCAGGCATGGCATCTGCACCTGCTGTATACCCGCTCTTATTGGGACGGGCTATGCGGGCAGGTTTTAGGTTTTCCCTTGCACCATGGGCCCACGCAGGGAGGCGCCGCCGAAGGCAAGAAATTCGGCGACTGGTACAGCCGAACCCTGCAAGCTTACCAGGCAGCCTTTACTACAGCTCCCCCGGCCGACATCTGGCCTGCTGCAGCGGTCCGCTTCGGCGAAGCCCCGCACTTCCGGCGAATTAACCTGCGGCGGCACTGGCTGCTGCCTCGCCCTGGCTGGCCTTTCCGAATAAACAGCCGGCTTGGGCTGGCCCTGCTGGCTACCTTGTTGCTGGTGAGCTGCACTGCCCGGCTGCCGCTGAACCCACTCAATTGGTACGGAACCGATTTCCTGATTTTGTTCTGGACCTTGGGCGTGGTTCTGCTTACGCTGGCATTTTGGCTGCGTAGCCAGGCCAGCGGGCCGGCAGACGAATTCCAGGGGCAGCCGCTTTCGGTGTATGAAGTGGCTCGTTTAGCGAATAACGGCCGACGCGTGGCCGACGGGGCTTTGGCTGCGCTGGTCTACGAAGGCAAGCTGGAGCTGGTAGGCCACCAGAAAATACAAAGGACCGCCGCCCCACCGCCTACGGACCCGTATGAGCGCTCAGTATGGAATTTGGTAACTGACTCCGGCTGGTCTGACCTTGAGGCCGTTCGACAGCAAGCCAGTCGTCCGGTTATTCAGTCTTTGCAGGAGCTAGACAGCTCGCTGATGCATAAGGGCCTGTTGCTACCCCCTCAACGGAGGCAGCAGCTCAACCGACTGCCGTTTTTTACCGCGCTGGCCTTGGGAGCTTTCGGACTGGCCAAGGTATGCGTGGGAGTAATGCGGCACCGTCCAGTAGGCTATCTGCTGATATCACTGCTTTTGCTGGCTGCCGTGGCTGGGCTGAGCCTATACCATTACTCAAGCTGGAAAACCAGGCGTGGCGCCCGCGTACTGCGCCTTGCCGAAGAAGAAGTGCGCGCTGACCACTACCGCAGTGCACTTAGCGGGAGGATGGTTGCTTTGAGTGTATCGCTGTTTGGACTTTCTGAGCTCAGCAAGCTGGGGCTGGAAAGCATGGCTACTATGTTTCGGCCACCTAATGATTCTGGCACTGGTATGAGCAGCGACGGAAGCAGCAGCTCAAGCGACAGTGGAAGCTCTGGCGACAGCGGCTGTGGAAGCTCCGGTTGCGGAGGCTGTGGAGGAGATTAGAGCGATGAAAAGTGAGATTTTTTTCACGCTGGTTTATTTGACATAGCTCACAAGCTCGCAGCCCATCAGCTGGACATAGCTTCTGATTTACTGACTTCTGTTTCCTCGCCGGGCACCAGCACCCGCAGCGCGCCGGGCCGGATTTCGGCTGTCACGCGCGTGGTTTTGCCCCGGGGCTCGCCGTCCACCTGGAAGTCGGCGGGGTGCGTGAGCTCCAGCCGGGCGGCCGTGGTGGTGAATATCTCGACCACGGCCGGGTCGAAGGGGCGAAACTGCCAGAACATTTTCAGCAGCTCGCGGCCGGCTAGGCGGCGCAGCACCACTACCTCAAAGCGCCCGTCGGCCACGTCGCCGTCGGGGTTGATGGCGGCGCCCGTGCCGTACACGCGCGCATTGGCCAGCACCACCATAAAGGCGGTCCGCACCACCTCGTCGGCGTCGCACTGAATGCGGACCTGCAACAGGCGCCGGTGCCGCACCGTCCACCACGCAGCCCGGGCGTAGCCGAGCATGCCGCGCCAGCTCTGGCGCTGGGCGTAACGCACCAGCTGCGCATTCAGGCCGATGTCGCTCAGATGCAGGCACAGGTCGGTGTCGTTGAGGTACAGCACGTCCACGGCCTTCTCCTGGCCATGAACGGCCACTTCCAGGGCCTCGGCCGGCTCCAGGGGAAGCTCCAGCTCGCGGGCCATGCCGTTGGCGGAGCCGGCGGGCAGCAGGGCCAGGGGCAGGCCGGCGGCCAGGGCCTGCTCGGCCACCAGCTTCACGGTGCCGTCGCCACCCACGGCCACCAGCCGGTCGGGGCGGTGCCGGGCTATGGCTTGCTGCAGAGCTTTTTCATCTTCTTCGCCGCTTAGCAGCAGTATTTCAGCCGAATGGGGTAGGGGCGCAAAAAACTCCTGAATGGTGGCCGGCCAGTCAGCCTTGGTAGAACTGCCCGAGGCGGGGTTGACAGCAAACAGAAAGCGCAGGGCAGGCGTGGAAGGCATAGAGCAAAACGACAGGGGAGGCGCCGTCGTAACGGTGGTGCTTCCCTGTACGGCCGAAGCTACCCGACCGATGCTCCACAACTTTCTGGCCTGGCTGGGCCTGACCCGGCAGCCCACGCTCCAGCTATACCGCGGCTTTGGCAGCCCCCGCTGCGTGGTGGTGCAGGGCCACGCCTTCCGGCAGAGCCCGTTGCCGCGCCAGCATTACGCGGCAGGCTTTTGGGCCAATGCCTGGGGACTGCTGCGCCTGTTTCTGGTGCGGCCCTGGGCCGAGGTGCCCGTGCGCGTGACGCTGGGCGGTACCACCGCCGGTGGCCGCACCGACGCCGACGGTTTTTTCCGGCTGGAAATAGAGCTGCCGGCCCCCCTCGCGCCGGGCTGGTACCCCGTGGCGGCTGAGCTGCTCGACCCCGATTCCGGCGCTGCCCTGGCCCGGGCCAGCGCCGAGGCGCACGTGCCCTATGAAACGCCCTATGCCTTCATTTCCGACATCGACGACACCTTTCTGGTATCGCACTCGGCCACGCGCTGGCAGCGGTTGTGGGTGCTGCTGAGCCGCAACGCCCGCAGCCGCGCCGCCTTTGCCGACGTGGCCGCTCACTACCAGTGGCTGGCTCGGGCCGGCGTAGCTGGCGCTGATATCGATAATGCCTTTTTTTACGTGAGCAGCAGCGAGTGGAACCTCTACGACTTCCTCCTAGAGTTTACTCGCTACCAGGGGCTGCCCAAGGGCGTGTTTCAGCTGAGTCAGCTCAAGCGCCTGCACCAGCTGCTGCAAACCGGGCAGAACAAGCACGCCACCAAACTCGACCGCATTGTTCGCATTCTGGCGGCCTGCCCCGGCCAGCGCTTCGGTCTGCTTGGCGACGACTCGCAGCAGGACCCGGCCATCTACGCCGCCGTGGTGCAGCGCTTTCCGGGGCGCATCCGGGTGGTGTACCTGCGCCACGTGAGCGAGCGCCGGCGCGCCGCGGCAGAGGCAGCGCTTGCCGAAATTGAAGCGGCCAGCGTGCCAACCTGCTACTTCGAGCACAGCCGGGATGCCCTGCGCCACTCCCAGGCGCTGGGACTCTAAACCGGGGTGAGTATAAGAGCGAAGGTCGGACGGGGAAGTAAGTCGTAGCTTAGAGAATGGATTCTGTCTTTTCACTTCCTCGCGTGCTGCTATGCGCCGCGCTGCTGTTGCTAGCGGCTTGGTCGGCCCGGGCCCAGCTGCAGGCCTCGCAGTGGTACTTTGGCAACGGCGCCGGCCTTGATTTTCGGTCTGGGACGCCGCAACCGCTTACCAACGGGGCCATGGTAGCCGAGGAAGGGTGCAGCAGCCGCTGCGACGAGCAGGGCAACCTGCTGCTGTACACCAACGGGCAGACCATCTGGAACCGCCTGCACCAGCCCATGGCCAATGGCACCGGGCTGGGCCTGCCTAATGGCTTTCCCGTCTCGCAGGTGCTGGTGGTGCCCCAGCCCGGCAACCCCCAGCGGTACTACATTTTTACGCCCAGCAACGACGCCTGGAGCCCAATGCTGGAGCGTAAGGCCACCCCCATGTACTACTCGGTGGTGGACATGAGCCGGCAGGGCGGACTGGGTGAAGTGGTGCAGAAAAACACCGAGCTGCTGGCCAAGGCCAACGAGCCCATAACCGCCGTGCGCCACGCCAACGGGCGCGACCTCTGGATAATCGTGCTGCAGGCCAACTCTTTCCTTCTACATGCTTACCTGCTCACCCCGGCGGGGCTGCAGGCCACTCCCGTAACCAGCACCGATGGGTACTACCACGAGGTCAACATGTTTACGCGGGGTGGTCAGTTTAAAGTTTCGCCGAGCGGGCGGCGCCTGGCTTACGGCACCTACGGCACGCCCAGCGCTACCATGCTGCTCGATTTTGACCCCACCACCGGCCAGGTTTCTAACCCGGTGCGCCTGCCCCGCCCGGCCGTGGCCCTCACCACCCCAGGCAGCTACGGCCTCGAATTCTCGCCGGACGGCACCAAGCTCTACACCACCGACATCACTGTTTTTCGGCTCTATCAGTATGACCTGACCGTGCCGGGCTTCAACGTGGCCGCCTCCTTTATTCCGACGGCCCCGCCCACGCCCACCCGCACGGCGCTGTCCTTGGACGCCTTGCAGCTCGGCCCCGATGGCCGCATCTATATCGCCTGGCAGGGGCAAACCAACCTCGGCGTCATCAACCAGCCCAACCTAGCCGGTGCGGCCTGCGACTTCGTGCGTAGCGGGGTGGCGCTGAGTAGCCGCAGCAGCCGGCGCGGGCTGCCGTACTACCTGCCCCACGAGCTGTGGCGCCTGCCCGCTCCGGGCGGGGCTGGCGCTGGCGGTGCCCCGGGCACTGCACCCGGCACCATCTGCCAGGGCAGTGCCCTGCCGCTTTCCTTTCCCGCCTTCTACGCCCCCGACTCGGTGCGCTGGGACTTTGGCGACCCGGCGGCGGGTCCGGCCAACTTCTCGACGCTGGTAGCCCCAACGCATACCTACGCCGTGGCCGGCAGCTACACCATTCGCCTGACGCTGTACTTCGCCGCCGCCCAGCAGGTGCTGACTTCTACGGTGCAGGTGCTGCCCCGCCCCGTGGCCGACCTGGGGCCCGACCGGAGCCTGTGCCCCGGCAGCAGCTACACCCTGGGCGGGCCCGCGCTGCCCGGCCACAGCTACCGCTGGCAGGACAATTCCACGGCATCGACGCTTACCGCCCGCGCCCCCGGCTGGTACTGGCTGGCCGTGACGAACGCCGCCGGCTGCACCGTGCTCGACTCCGTCCGGCTCAGCGCACTACCGGGGGCCGAGCTGCGCCTGGGGGCCGATACGGTGCTGTGTCAGGGGACGGAGCTCACGCTGCGCCCCCGCCTGGCCTCGGCTGGCCTGCGCTACCGGTGGCAGGATAATTCGACCCAGGAAACGCTGACAGTACGCAGCCCCGGGCTGTACTGGCTTGAAGCCACGAATGCCGCGGGCTGCCTGCAGCGCGACTCCATCCGGGTGGTATACCTCAGCCCGCCGGCTATTGCCCTGGGGCCGGATACGGTGCTGTGCGCCGGCACTCCGCTGCTGCTCGATGCCAGCCTACCGGGGGTGCGCTACCGCTGGCAGGACGGCTCAACCGGCCCCACGTTCAGGCCCACCGGCTCGGGCTTGTACTGGGTGACGGTAACGGCTTCCGGCTGCAGCGCAACCGACTCCATCCGTGTCAGAATCTATGACTGCCAACAGGCATCCGTATTCGTACCCAACGTCATTACGCCTAACCACGACGGGCAGAACGACCAGCTCCGCATAGTGGGCCTGGGAAGCGGAATTTGGCGTCTTACCGTGTTTTCGCGCTGGGGCCAGTTGGTGTACCACAGCGCCGACTACCGGCAGGACTGGGATGCTGAAGGCTTGGCGGCAGGTTTATACTACTACCTGCTGCAGCGCGGCAATGAGCCGTCCGTCAAAGGCTGGGTGGAGGTAATCCGCTGAGGCCAGCCTTGCGGGTTGGGCAATGCCGGCCAGCATCCGTAGGTTTGAGATGACGGGACGTATTCATCCCGCTCCTGCTCCTTGCCACAACCAGCTGTTCCGGCACGCCCCCGTGGGGTGCTGCCTACTATCGTCTTCGCCCAGTTTGCCGGCACCTCGCTTTGGTTTGCCGGCAACGCGGTGCTGCCTGAGCTGCTGCGCACTGCCGGCCTGACGGGCCTGCAGCCGGGGCTGGTGGTGGCGGCGGTGCAGCTGGGCTTTATTGCGGGCACGCTGGCGTTTGGGCTGCTGGGGCTGGCCGACCGGCTGGCGCCGGCGCGCCTGTTTCTGCTGTGCGCCGTGCTGGGCAGCCTGAGCACCGCGGGCTTGCTGCTGCCGAACCTTTCGCCGGCCCTGGTGCTGGGGCTGCGATTTGCCACCGGCCTCTGCCTGGCCGGCATCTACCCGGTGGGTATGAAAATAGCGGCCGACTACTACCAGAGTGGCCTGGGCCTGGCCCTGGGCTTTCTGGTGGGGGCCCTGGTGCTGGGCACGGCCTTGCCGCACCTGCTGCGTGGGCTGGCCGGGGGCCTGGCGTGGCAGCCGGTGGTGCTGGGAACTTCCGGGCTGGCTTTGCTGGGTGGCTTCCTACTCTGGGTCCGGGTGCCCGATGGGCCCTTCCGGCAGCCGGCGGGCAGGCTGCGGCCGGGGGCAGCCTGGCAGGTGTTTCGGGAAAAGGCATTCCGACGGGCGGCACTGGGCTACTTTGGCCACATGTGGGAGCTGTATACCTTCTGGGCCTTCGTCCCACTGCTGCTCGCTACGTATGCAGGTCAGCATCCCGGCGGTCCGGCATTTACCCCGGCTTGGGCCTTTGCCGTGATTGGAGCCGGCGCCCCGGGCTGCGTACTGGGCGGCTACCTGGCGCGGCGCCGGGGCAGTTTGGCCACAGCCCGGCTGGCGCTGGCAGTGTCCGGCGCCTGCTGCCTGTTCAGCCCCTGGCTGCTGCAGCTGCCGCGGCCCCTTTTTGGAAGCGCATTGATGCTCTGGGGCCTCGCCGCGGCGGCCGATTCGCCCCAGTTCAGTACGCTGGTGGCGCAGAGCGCGCCGGCGGCGAGTCGGGGCACGGCCCTCACGCTGGTTACCTGTCTGGGCTTTGCCCTCACTATTGTGAGTTTGCAGTCTTTTGCCACCATGCAGGCCTGGGTGGAGCCCCGCTTCTTGTTTCTACTGCTGGTGCCGGGCCCGGTGCTGGGCCTGCTGGCAACCCGAATGGGGAACAGGTCATAAGCAGCGGTAGGAGTGAGCTGGGCATTCCTGCATAGGCTTCACGACGGCCTCACGCAAAGCGGCGGACCTTCGCCGGTACAGCCGGGCTTTATAAAGGCCGGCTGCTACGACTCGCCCTATGCCTTCTTGCCTGCTTCGTTTGTTTCGGGGACCCTGGCTGCTGGCCGGCTTCCTGCTGTTGTCTTCCGCGGTCCGCGCCCAAACGCTCACCGTTACCCTGCGCGACTCGCTCACCCAGGCGCCCGTGATTGGGGGCAGCGTGAGCGTGCCCGGCACGGGGCTGGGAGCCGCCACCGACGTGAACGGGCAGGCCCAGCTGGTACCTGCGCCCGCCGCCGGTACCCGCCTGCGGGTAGAAGCTTTGGGTTATCGGCCGCGGCTGTTTACGCTGCCAGTGGGCCAGCTCCAGCTAAGCATGCTGCTGGCCCCGGCTGCTCAGGCCATTACCGAAGAGGTTCTGGTGACGGCCACCCGTACTAACTCGCGCATCGAGGACCTGCCCACCCGCGTGGAAGTGCTGGGCGAGGAGGAGCTGACGGAAGAAAACGGCATCAAGCCCGGCAACATTGCCTCCCTCCTCGGCGACCTGGCTGGCACCCAGATTCAACCCACTTCGCCCACCACCGGCAACGCCGACTTGCGCATCCAGGGCCTGGCGGGGCGCTACTCCCAGGTGCTGCGCGACGGCCTGCCGCTGCTGGGCGGCTACGCCGGCTCCTTCGGCATCCTGCAGGTTCCGCCCCTGGATTTGCGTCAGATTGAGCTGATAAAAGGCTCCAGCTCCACGCTCTACGGGGGCGGTGCCATTGCGGGCCTGGTGAACCTGGTGAGCAAGACGCCCGTGCTGGGCGAGCCGCAGCTGAGCTTCACGGCCAACCAATCCACGCTCAGGGAAACCAACCTCAACGGCTTCGCCAGCGGGCGCAGCCAGCGCCTGGGCTACACCCTGTTTGCCGGCGGCACCCGCCAGCAGAGTACCGACGTGGACGGCGACGGCTTCGTGGACGTGCCCCAGCTGCGCAACCTCACTGTACACCCCCGCCTGTTTTACTACCCCAAAAACGGGCAGCTGGCCCTGGGCTACACCGGCACCCTGGAAGACCGGCAGGGTGGCGACGCCGCCTACGTGCAGGAAACGGCCAGTGGCACCGCGCCCCGGTTTTTCGTGCGCAACCAGACCCAGCGCCACTCGGCCGACCTGCTTTACACCCAGGACAGCGTGGGCCACGGCAGCCTCACCATGAAAGCCACCGCCAGCTGGTTTCGGCGGGAAGTCACGACCAACACCGTGGCCTACGCGGCGCGGCAGCTGTCGTACTACTCGGAGCTGAGCTACCTGCACCGTTTCGGGCCCCATACCGTGGTGGGCGGCCTTAATGTGCTGGGCGAAGACCTGCAACCACAAAGCTCAGAAAGCCGAACCCCGCTGCTGAACGACTACACCTACACCACCGTGGGCGGCTTTGTGCAGGACGACTGGCAGCTGACGCCGGCCTTTAGCGTGCAGGGCGGCCTACGCTATGACCAGCACAACCAGTACGGTGGCTTTCTGCTACCCCGTGCGGCCCTACTGCTCAAAGCCAGCCCCAGCCTGACGCTGCGCCTCAACGGCGGCTTCGGCTACCGCGTGCCGGTGCCCTACGTGAACGAGCTCGACGAGCGGGAGCTGCCACTGGTGCAGCCCCTGCAGAACCTGCGCCCCGAGCGCAGCCGCGGCCTGAACGGCGACGTAAACTTTAAGCACCGCTTCGCCTCCGGCCTGAACTTGACCCTCAACCAGGGCTTTTTCTACACCCGCCTGCTGGCCCCGCTGGTGCTGAGCGAGCCCGGCTACGCCGACCCGGCCGACCCGCGCCGCTTCCAGACGCCGCTATTCTGGCTCAACGCCCCGGCGGCCACCGTCAGCAAGGGCCTGGAAAGCTACCTGCGCCTGCGCTACGCCGAAACCGAGCTGTACCTGGGCTACCTCTACACTTCGGCCCGCCGCCTCTACGACGTGGCCCACCCCAACGTGCCGCTGGCCGCCCGCCACAAGCTGGCCACCGTGGCCACCCAGGAGCTGGGCGGGCACCTGGCCCTGGGCATCGAAGCCAGCTACACCGGCCAGCAGTACCTCGACGACGGCAGCACTCGCCCCGGCTACCCCGTCCTGGCCGCCCTGCTGCGCTATACCACCGGTCCCTGGACCTTCATCCTCAACGGCGAAAACCTGCTCGACTACCGCCAGACCCGCCGGGAGGCCGTGGCCCTGGGCGACCGCACCAACCCCTACTTCCCCGAGCTCTGGGCCCCGGTCGAAGGCCGTGTGTTCAACCTGTCGGTAAACTGGAAGTGGGCGCCCCCGGCCGATTAGTCCGCCGGGGCGACGCAATGCCTTGATTTTAAAAATATAACCGGCAGAAACTGAACCTTAGTGCTGCCTATCTACTTGTCTCTGTAACTGGCCTGGTGCGAAGCACCACTTCCGGCCGGGCGGGCTCGTTGCGCGTTCATTGCTTAGCGCACCGCCCATTGGCTTTGCGTCCGTCTCAGGATTACGCTTATGCCTTCCACCTTTCACCTTCCGGCTGCGCTGCTTCAGGCCTTTGGCTTCGCGCGCTTTAGCGCCCCGGCCGGGCAGGCCCGCTACAGCCGCCCAAGCGCCTGCGGGCTCGAAACCATTGTGGTGTACGACGACGGCGAGCTGCAGCTGCTCGAGGCCGTCGACGGCCAGCTGCTGTACAGCTTTCAGGGCCGGGTGGCCTCGGAAGCAGAATTCCGCGTGTTGCTGCGGCAGGTAAACTGGCCTGCCGAAATTCATTTACTGACATGACCGATACCTACCTGCGAAGCCTGGGCTTTGCCCCCACCAACGAGGAGCGCGACGCCAGCCGGCCCGCGTTCAGCCGCGCCTGGCGCTACCAGCACAGCCACCTGGCCACCGACGGCACCCCGCTCTTCGCCGAAAGCCCGCTGGGCATGGCCGACTGCCGCCTGAGCGCGCTGCCGGCCCCGCTGGCCGCGGCCGACCTGGTAGCTCGCCTGCCTGCCGACGACTTACCCGGCCTGGCCCGGGCCGTGCAGGCCTTTTTCGCGGCGCACGGCGGCCAAGGCGAGCCGGTAAAAGCCGTGGTGCCCCTGCGCTACGGCCCGGCCCGGCAGCGGCGCTAAGCTTTCCCCTTCACCTTAAACCACCCCTTCTGTGAACCTGGACTTACAACAAAGCCTCGCCAACAATGCCCGCGCCTGGCAGGAGCTTTCGCTGGCCATCTCGTCGTCGGAAAAAGAAGCCTTTGACAAGGTCCATGACGGCCTCTTCGCCCAGCACGGCTCCAACTTCATGGCCCAGGTGTACCGCACTGCCTTCGAGCAAATGCTCAAGCACATGCCCGATGCCGAGCGCAGCAAGCTGCTGCTGGCCTTTGAAGAAGCCATTCAAGAGGCCGTGGCCCACAATCGCTACCTGACGCCCACCACATCCCAGTGCAACGCCTGCCACAGCAGTGGCCTCTGACCGAGGTGCTTGAGCTGTCGGTGAACAGGAAGGTGGTACGAAAGCAGTGGCCCGTGCTGGTATGGCAAAAAAAGACGCGGGGCAAACCCGCGTCTTTTTCTTTAAAATCACCAGGCTGTGGGGACAGTTACATAATAGGTCGTTATGCTGCCAAATACGCCGAGTTCGGCATTGAGGCGCGCAACAAGGGCCACTTCCTGCCCTCCAAGCACACCGTGCGGGCCAAAGCCCTCGCAAGACCAGCGCCGCCACCGTCGGCGGCCTCGTCGGTACCAAGGACGCCCTCGAAGAGCAGGTCGACCAGATGCTGCGCAAGATGCTCCTGCTGCTCGAAGCCCAGTACCCCAACGAAATCGAGCTGGCCTCCAAGCGCCGCGAACTGGGGTATTTGCGGGAGTTTAATTAATTGGCTTCTTGTGTGAAATAAACCAAGCCCCGCCGAGCGTATCGGCGGGGCCTGTTTATTGATTTGGACGAGTAGAGGCGGTGCTTGCCTTCGCCCGTCGTTGAACAATGTCTGTGCGATACGGCGCGAACGGTGGGCGGGGCAAGCCCTCCGGGTACGACCCAGCCCCCGCATCGTTCTAGTTAAACAGCAAATCCAGGCCCGATACAACAATAAAGTCCTGGGGAGAATTGGCCGGGTACCGTATTTCCACCTGTTGGCCTACTTTCACGTCCAGGCTTAGGCTGATTTCCCGGCAGCACAAGTTCAGCCACTCACCTTGCGGGGTTTGAAAGCGAACTACCGGGTGCCGCTTGAGCAAGTCAAGGCCGCTGTGTTCAAGGGCCGTGATGGTGCCCGTGGCCCGCACATCCCGCTTGAGTAAGTAGAAGCGCCATCCGGGGAGTTGTGGTCGGGAAGATGCTGCGAAGCTTAACAAGAGCACCCCTATCAGCAAAGCCATTCCGAGGAACCAGTAGAAGACATAGGCCATGCCGCTTGTAGGTTGCTTCTACGATACTACTCCTTCTCCAACACCGCCTTTATCCCCCCCAGCCCGCCGGCAATGCTTTCCAGCTGGGCCAGCACGCTTTGCAGCTGCCCGCCGCTGGAGTTGCGCAGGTTGCGGACGAAGGTGGCTTTGATGTCGGCCCAGCGGGCGGCTTCCTCGGGCTTGAGCCAGCCCAGCAGCTCGCGCAGCTTGAGCAGGTTGGCCTCGGTGCCGCTGGTCAGGGTCTGGGCTTCGTTGTCGTAGTGGGTGGCCAGCAGGGTGCGCACTTCCTCGTCGTTCATCACGGGGCGCACCTTCTCGGCCAGCTTGGCCATGTTGCGGTAGGAGCCCTGCAGCTTGAAGGGCGGCTCGGTGCGGTACTCGTTGGCCTGGGCCGCCGAGCGGATGTACTCCTCGTTGACGCGGGCCACCACGTCGCGGATGCGCAGCAGCTTCTGCAGCACGGCCACGTACTCGCTGATTTCCTCGGGTGCGTGGTTGGCCTCGAACGTGAGCCCGGTGCTGTCGCCGGTTTCAGCCAGCCGGATGAGCGGGTACACGTCGGCCTGGCTTTTGGCGGCCAGGCGGCCGAGCACGGGGTTGGCCACCAGGGCGTTTTCGAGGTAGCTGAGCAGGAAGGCCGGGGCCGAGTCGCCGATGATGTCGCCCAGATTGTAGACGTCGGCGCGGTTGGCCAGCATGTCGGGGATGCGGAACTGCTCGCCTGATTCGGTGTAGGGGTTGCCGGCCATCACCACGCACACCTTGCGCCCGCGGAAGTCGTAGGTGCGGGCCCTGCCTTGGTACACACCCTCAATCTTGCGCTGGGCGTCGCAGAGGGAAATGAATTTCTGCAGAAACTCCGGGTTGCAGTGCTGGATATCGTCGAGGTAAATCATGACGTTGTCGCCCATCTCAAACGCCAGGTTGAGCTTGAGCAGCTCCTCGCGGGCGCCGGAGTTGGGTGCCTGGGCCGGGTCGACGCTGGTCACGGCGTGGCCGATGGCGGGGCCGTTGATTTTCATGAAAATCAAGCCCAGGCGGTTGGCCACGTATTCCATGAGCGTGGTTTTGCCGTAGCCGGGCGGCGACACCAGCAGCAGCAGGCCCATCAGGTCGGTGCGCTTGTCGGCCCCCGCCGTGCCAATTTGCTTGGCCAGGTTGGCCCCAATCAGCGGCAGGTAAACCTCATCGATGAGCTTGTTGCGCACGAACGACGAGAGGACGCGGGGCCGGAACTCACCCAGGCGCAGCTCCTCCGAGAAGCGGGCCAACAACTCCTTTTTCAGGGCCCCGAACGATTCATACAGCGGCACCACGGTGGTAGTGTAGTGGTGCAGCCGCCGCCTAACCTCCGGGAAGTTGAGTTGGTAGCTGCGCTCGTGAATACGGGCGTGGGAGCCCTGCAGCCCGGTGAGGGTTTCGCGCAGCGGGGTGCGCACGACGCGCGCCGGGTCGTAGGTATTGGTGAGCAGCAGCACCGCGCATTCGTCGCGGAACCCGGCTAGGTGTGGGGTGGGGGCGTGCTGCAGAAACGACTGCAGCCACTGCCGCATTAGCTGAAACTGGGCGGCCGGCTGCTCGGTGAGCAGCGCCACGGAGCTTTCGTATTGCGCCGTGGCGTTACGGTCCTTGAGGTGCTGCTGAAACAGCTGCAACAGCTCCGCCGCCTCGGCCGCGATGACGAAAGTGTCGCCGCGGGTCAGCTCAAAGAACAGGTAAGCACCCGCTTCGGCCAAATGCCCGGGCACGAACAGGCCCGTGCCGGCCGCGAATTCCTCGATGGCTGTTTGCAATTCCGCCTTCAGGTTATCAAACTCGCGGGAATCGGGAAACACCTGCAGCAGCACACCGATGCCCTGCAGCTGGTGCTGCCAGGCGGCCTTTTTCTTGCGCCCGGTGAAGCCGTGCCAGTAGAGCGCGGCGGCGGCCCGCACGTCGGTGGGGTAGCGCAGCAGGTCGGCGGTGCGGGTCAGCCGCACCAGGGCTTCGAGCAGCAGGGCCGCGTCGTGGTCGTGCACGCCCTTGAGGTAGCCCTCGGCGTAGCGCGGGGCCATGAACTGCTGAACGTGCGCGGTCAGCTCGGCCACGGTGAGGTGCGAAAGTTCGGTTAGCGACAGCACGGCGGGGGCGCCGTCGCGGGTCGGGGCTGGGTGCTCGGCGGCCTGCAGCAGCTGCCAAGCCAGGTACTCGGCCCGGTACACGTCGGCGTTTTCCGAGGCCAGGGTCTGCTCCCACACGGGGCGGGCGGCAAGAACGGCGGGGTCAGTGATTTTCTGGAAGAAGTTGGTGCCGGTGAGGTGGTAGTGCAGCTCGCTCTCGCGCAGCACCACGGTCAGCTCCAGCGGCTGGGTATTTACGGTAAAGGCGTAGGGCCCGAACTTCAGCGCCTGCCCGCCGTCGACGAACAGCTCGGTGCGGTCCTTGAGCTGGCGCAGGGCGTCTTCCTTCACCGTTTTGAGGCGGCTCTGGATGTCGTCGGCTTTCACCGGGTCGCCCAGGCTGAGCAGGTCCTGCACGGTCTGCCGCACCTTCTCCACCATTAGGTCGGAGGCGAAGTAGCCGTTGATGTCGGCCACAGTGGTAAAGCGGCCCATCCGGTTCTGCACGGCTTTCAGGATGCGCTCGGCCGACTGCAGCAGGGCCGTGGCGCGCTGGTTGCGGGCTTCCACCAAGCCTACTTTGCGCGACTCAAACGCCTCCGATACCTCTTCGCGCTTGCCCGCCAGCTGACTCAGGAACTGGTCGAATTCCGGGAACTTGCCTTCCAGCTCTTCCAGCTGCACCATGAGCTTGGTGCTGTACTCATCGCAGCGGGCCGGCGTGTCGCACAGGTCGAGGTAATTCACCAGGGCCTGGTCGAGCAGCTTCAGCTGGGCCGTGAACTCGGCCTGGGCCTCGGTACCGGCCAGGGCCTGCCGCCGACGCTTCAGCGCCGCCCGAATCTGGTTGAAGCCGGCGTAAATCGTGGAGATGTTGTCGATGATGCGCGTGGTCTGCGTGGGGTCTTCCATCGGCAGGTTGCTCACCACCTCAATCAGCAGCTCCAGCTCCGTCGATACGGCGCCGGCCTGCTTTTCAAACTCGTTGGCCTCGGTTACTTTCTGCACCTTCTCGATGCCGTCGGCAATGGCCTGCACGCGCACTGCATAGGGTTTCAGCGCGTCGGGCTTGAGCAGAAACTCCACGGTTTGCCCGGCCACGTCCTTGCTGGTTTGCTCCAACTCCGCGGCGGCCTTTTCCACGGTGGGCAGCTCCACGTAGCGCAGCTCTTTGAGGGAAATGACCTCGCCGCGTACGCCGCGCAATTCCGCCAGCAGCTGTACGTACTCGTTCACGTCGGTGGCCGTGGTGCGCTTGATGCGGCTGGTCAGCTCGTCGGCCTTGCCCAGCACGCGCTGGGTCTCGGCCCCGGTGCTTTTGCGGATGCTCAGCACCTTGTCGAACTCCTCCACCGCCGCGTTGGCCGCCTGCTGGATGTCGCGCAGGGGCTCGGCCAGGGCCTGGGCCGCCGGCTCGCGCAGCCAGTGGTAAGTGTCGGTGAGAGTGGAGGTGAGCCGAATCAGGTCGAGGTAGAGGCCGGCGTAGCTGTCGTCCTTGCCCAGCAAAGTCAGCACCTCCTGGTTTTCGGCCATGGCCCGCACAATCTCCTTGTTGCCCAGCTTGTAGAGGTAGGAATCGGACGTAACAGGCAGCTCAAAGTCCGGGGCCACGTAGGGCGTCTGCCAGATTTGCACCGCGTGGTGCTTCTTGGGCTCGTCGTCTTTGCGGAAATAGCACAGCTCCCCGTTCTCAAACAGCGCGTAGCCGTGGCAGCTGATGGGGTTGTCGACGCGCTGGGCAATGACGTTGTAGGACAGCAGCAGGTAGGCCCCGTCTTCCTTGTTAAAGAAAACGTACAGGAAATCCTCGCCGTTGGGCGAGGCAATGCGCTTCTCAAACAGCATGTCGCGCCGGCCCTTCTCAAATAATTTCCCCTCGCCGGTTTGCAGGTAAAAGCCGTGCGGAAATATCAGGCCCTGGTTGTCGGGCAGCAGCACGCAGGCTTCGGCCAGTGCGTCCAGCCGCTGGGCCTTTTTCAGCTTGGCGTTGTAAATAAAATAGCGGTATTCCTGCTCCTGGTAGGGCCGTATTTTCAGCAGAATAATGTTGCCAACAATGGCGTAATATATTTCCGAGTCGTCGAGTGTCTGGTCTTTATCGGCCACCGGCTCGGAATAAATACCCCGCCCCGTTTCGGTGTTATTCTCAACTTTAATCGTCAGGTCGCCGTGGATGGTTTCCACGAAAACCTTGTCCTCGATGCTGATGTGCGGGTGCTTGCCGGCCCGCTGCATGTCGCGCGTGGTGCGCTTCCAGGTAAACTCGTGCTGGGGCGGAAACACATATTCATGGTCGCTGCGGTTATCTATGTAGGTCAGCGTTTCGCCCTGCAGCAGCCACTTAAACGTCTTAATATCATTCACGCTCTTGCCCACCCGGAACACCATGAAAATATGGTTGCCGAGCTGCGCGAACTTTACAAACTGCGTGTTTTTATAATACTTGTATAAGTTGCGGAATTCCTCTGTGAATTGCGCGTTGGAAATTAATTCCAGCGGCTGCGGATAAAACTCGTGGTTTTCGTATTTATAAACCCCGAATACATCCGACAATTCCACCTCAGTTTTCAGCCCAATTACCACGTTATAGCCGAAGAGGAAATTACGACCCACCGGCACCATGTCCCAGGGCACGCAATTGTTTTCGGTGGTAATACGGCCCGTCCCAATCAGCTTGGTATCAATAGCCCCAAATACGACTTTGCGCTCGGTATTGAGCTTTTCCAGGCGCCCGCGCAAATCGGTGCCGCTTTTCTGCAGGCGGTTGCGCAGGATTTCGTAGGTGCCGCCTTCGAGCTTGACCCCACCCCCCGGCCCCCTCCCCTCCGGGAGAGGGGGAGCCACGGAGGCGCTGGCTTGTTCTTTTTTCGTAGTTGTATTATGGCTCATAGCTTGGGTGGAGCAGAATCAGATGCTCGGTAATTGTTTTTAGAACCCGCGACGTGTTGAAAAAGACTTCGTCGTTTGTGAAGCGAACTACCAGAAAGCCGCATTCCTGCAACTCGTGGGTACGTCCGCCGTCGTATTCTGCCTGGCCAGCTTCATTGTGTATGCTGCCGTCAACTTCTATGACGAGCCAAGCTGCCAGGCATACAAAATCGACGATAAAGTGACCGATGGCGTGCTGGCGCCGGAACTGCGCACCCAGTTTATGGCCTCGCAGTTCCTGCCAAAGCTTGGTTTCCGCTGGCGTTGGGCTCTTCCGATTAGCGCGGGCGTATTCTTTCAGTGACTTGTTCCAACTCTTGGCATCCGTGGTGTACATCCGGTACGGATACGACGGGCTGTCTGTAACCCCATCCCCCGGCCCCTTCCCCTCCGGGAGAAGGAGAGCCTGACGACTTTGTTCTGGTTCCTGTTCAATGGACATTGCAAAAATTACAAAAGGCTCAGGGTCCCAAAGGAAGTTCGCGCCGTCTGGCTCCCCTCTCCCGGAGGGGAGGGGCCGGGGGTGGGGTTAATTCAAATTCAGCGTCTTTACCTGCTTGTCCCCAATCCCCAGCGCGGTGGCGGTGCTGGCCAGCTGGGTAATGGTACTGCGGGTGGCCTCGTCGCCGGCTTTGTTCATCATCTGCAGCAGCAGGGCCGATACGCTCAGGTTCTTCATGTCGTCGGAGCTGAGACCGAACTTATTGACGAACGTGCGCAGGTTGGTTTTGAAGTCGCCTCCGTGTTCGGTGCTGAAGAAGGCGTCTTTCACCGTGCCCAGCACGTCGGAGTTGTGCACCGTGCGGTCCACCATCTTGCCCTTGGTAATGGAGCCGATAATCTGGTCGAAGAACATGGTTTCGCCGCCCACGATGTCGATTTTGGCCGACTTGAGGGCTTCCGAAATAACGCCCGCCTGGGCGCCGGCAATGTCTTTCTGGATGTTGATTTGCGCCAATTCCACCGACTTCTCCTTGTCGAGGCGCAGCTTGAACTCCTCGTGGTCTTTGCCCACGCCGTCGAGCTTTTTCATGGCGTCGGCCTTGGCCTCGATGCCCTTGGCTTCGACGGCGAAGCGCTGCTCGTTTACCGTCACCTCGGCCAGGCCGCGCTTCTGCTCGGCGTCGGCTTTGGCTTCCACCACGCTGGCTTCGGCCAGGCCTTTTTCCAGGTTGACCTTGGCGGCCACGATGCCGATTTTCTCGTCGGCTTCGGCCTGGGCCAGGGCCTTGGCCTGGATGGCCTGGGCTTCGGCGGCGGCGGTGAGCTGCAGCACGGTGGCCTGGGTTTCGCCTTCCTTCTGGCGGGCTGTGGCCTTGGCCTGCATCACCTGGGCTTCGGCCAGGCCCACGGCCGCGGCTTTGCTGGCTTCGGCCTCGGCCAGGATGCGGATGGCCTGGGAGCGGTGCTCGGCGGCGGCCTTCTCGGCCTCGGCGTCAATCAGGGCCTGCTTGGCGCGGTACTCGGCGGCCTGCTTTTCCATGTCGGCGTTGCCCACCTTGGCGATGGTGGCCTGCTCGGTTTCCTGCTGGGCCTTGGTCACGGCCACCAGCTTTTCGCGGTCGGCCGCGGCCTGGGCGCGGGTGTCCTTGATGCGCTCCTCTTCAATTACCGTGGCTTTTTCCACCGTAATCCGCTCGCGGATGATGCCCTGGATGTTTTTGCGCTCTTCTTCCAGCGCCTTTTCCTTTTCAATCTGGGCCAGGGCCACGATGCGCTCCCGCTCGTTGGCTTCCAGGGCCTGGGCCTGGGCCACGCGCTCGGTTTCGACGGCGTCGGTGCGCTGCTTGTTGCGCTCGGCCACCAGAATCTGGCGGTCGCGGTTCTGCTCCGAAATCCGGATTTCCTCTTCGGCCGCGATGCGGGCCTTCTCGCTTTTCAGGCGCTCTTCCTGGGCTACTTTCTCGGTTTCGGCGGCTTCGCGGGCCTTGATGTTGGCAATTTCACGGGCCTGCTTTTCCTGGTTTTCGGCCAGCTGCTTTTCCAGCTGCAGGATGGTTTCCTGGGCCTCCACGTCCTGCTTCTTGATGGTTTTCTGCTGGTCGCGCTGCAGCTGGTTGGCCTGAATCTTCTGCTCCGAAGTCAGGGCGATGATTTTCTTGATGCCCTCGGCATCGAGAATATTGTCCTGGTTGAGCGAGTGCAGCGGCGTCTGCTCCAGGTAGTCGATGGCGCAGTCGTCGAGCACGTAGCCGTTGAGGTCGGTGCCGATGATGCGCAGGATTTCCTGCTTGAACTGCTCGCGGGAGTTGTAGAGCTCGATGAAGTCGAACTGCTTGCCCACAGTTTTGAGGGCCTCCGAGAACTTGGCGTCGAACAGGCTTTCCAGCGCCTGGGGGTCGGAGGCGCGGTGCGTGCCGATGCTCTGGGCCACGTTCACCACGTCGTCGTGGGTCTTGTTCACCCGCACGAAGAAGTTCACCTTCACGTCGGCGCGCATGTTGTCTTTACACACTAGGCCCTCGGCCCCGGCCCGGGCAATGACGATGGTTTTGAGCTTGATGTCCATCACCTCCAGCTTGTGGAGGATGGGCACCACGATGATGCCGGAAAAGGAGACCTTGGCGTCGCCCATGCCGGTGCGCAGCAGGGCCTCGCCCTGCACGGCTTTCTTGTACATCTTGGCGATGACGGCCAGAAAGCCGAGAGCGAACAGGCCGAGAATCAACAGCACGGCCCAGGAAAGGGAAGCTAGCATGGGTTCAAAAGTAAAGGTTAGTAAATGCTATGTGGTTGAGTTGGTTGCGGTAATAATTAGGCGCTAGAAGCATTCAAAAATTCCGGCAATGATTTCCAGAATGAGTACCACGCCTTCTATGGTTTCCCGGAAAGAGCGCCTGGCTGATTTGTTAGGGCGAGACATGGTTGAATCATTTATGAAGGGTTGCTAATCGACCAGGCCAGAGACGAAAGCCGCACACCCGTCGAGTAGGGTTTCCAGTGCGGCCTCGACCACTGTTTCAGCCAGAAAATCCCGACATGATTTGAATAAGGAGCGCACGACTGACAGCGGGTTAAAGCGCGGCAAAGGGTTCGATTAAATAGCAGCGGCGCTGGGCATCAAAGTCGATGACCAGCGCCGTTTCGCCCTTGGCGATGGGCACGGCGGTGCTTTTGACGTTGAGCATGAGCGGGGCGCCATTGATGCGGATGGAAGCCTGGCCCAGGTGCTCGGGCGTGGCGGGCAGCAGCACGGTGCACACCTTGCCAATGACCGTGGCGCCCGCGTCGTGGTTTTTCTCCAGCGCGTCGAACAGCTTCACAAAAGGCAGGGTCAGGAACTTGGCCACGAACAGGCTGCCTACGAATAGCGGAAGCGCAAAGCCCAGGCCGAGCAGGAGGGAGGTGTTGCCGCTGTAGTAGTTGAGCAACATGCTGCTCACCCAAAGCGGCAGAAACACAAAGCTCAGAAACACCATCAGCGGAATGCGGCCCAGGTTGAAAAAGGCCAGGGCGCCGCTCAGCCAGCCAGTGCCCATGGCGTCATGCCCGGGGTTGCTGTCATGGTGGAAGTGGCCGTGGTCGTCGATGCTCAGGTCCAGCGACTTCATGTCGAGCAGCCCCACGATAACCGTGAGCCAGTACAGCAGCACAAACACCAGCAGGCCGGTGGGCAGCAGATTAGGCGGTAAAACGGCAGCGCGTAAAAGTTCAGTCATGGGCATTAGCTGGGCAGCTTAAAGGTAAGCAAAATGTCGATGTTGCAGTGGCGCCCGCCCGAAAATTTTACTCCGCAATACCAAGCTTTGCTTTCAGAGCCTGGAGGTCTTCGGCGGCTTTGCCGGTGCTGGTCGAGCCCAGGGCCTGGTTTATCTCGGCATCAATGCTTTTGCCGGTCTGGGCAATTTCGCCGTAGGACTGAGCCAGGGCTTCCTGCACCGCCACTTTCTCCTTCATGCGCTCAAGCAGGGCCACCGTGCCCGAGGAGTCGAGCTGGGCCAGCTGCTTGTTGATGGTGATGGTGGCGTTGCTCACCGTCACGCGCGCTTTGAGGGTCTTCAGCTCGTTTTCCCACTGGCTGATAGTGGACTTGAGCGTGCTCACGTTCTGGTCCATCTGGGCGGCCGAGGCCTCAAACTTTTCCTGGTCGGCAGCCGAGCGGGTGGCCTGGGCTTCGTTCTCGGCTTTCTTCACCAGGGCTTCGCCGGCCAGGCGGTCGGCTTCGGTGGCGGCCAGCTCACCGCGGTGGGCGCGCTGGAGCAGCTGCACAGTCTTGCCTTCGTAGTCGGCGGCCTTGGCGCGGAAGGCCTCACCCTCGTTGCGGGCCCGGATGGCCATGGCCTTCACCTCGGCCAGGCCCTGCAGGCTTTTGTCGAGGTCCTGGCGCAGGTCGCGCAGGCCCTGCTCAGTCATTTTAATGGGGTCTTCCAGCTGGCTGACAGCCGAGTGGGCTTCAGCCTGGCCGATTTTAAAGAGGCGGTTGAGAATGTTCATGGCTGGTGGGGTCTTGGGGACTTAGGAACTTGGGGTCTTAGGAACTTGGAATTTTTTGTTGGCTGGACTTAGGGACGGAGGACTTGGTATTGGAAAGAAACCAAGTCCCAAAGTCCCTAAGCCCCCAAGCCCCCCTTAGAAAACTGAATCAATTCATCGGCAAACTCACTGAGCAGCAGGCCAAGGGAGTTGACGCAGGCTTCGAGCTCGGGTAGGTCCAAGCTTTCAATCTGCAGGGTGTCGCGGAAGATGAGCTTGCGTCCGCTCTCGTCGAGGGCGAAGGCGCCGTGGATGATGTCGCGGTTTTTCTGCAGCAGGCGCTGGTAGATTTCCAGCGAAGGGGCGGGCAAGTCGAGCAGGTACTGCTCCAGAATCAGCAGCGGAGCGCCGCAGCCGATGACGAGGTTCCGGATGGCCAGTTCGGGCTTGTCGACCACGAACAGCGACTGCTGCTCATCGGCCAGGCGGATGTCAAAATCCAGTGCCAGCAGGTAGCCGCGGATGGTGGCAAAGTAGGGGTTGGTCATAGGCAGAGAAAGCGTTGGTAAGGGGTGCTCAAAAAAGTAGCGGTGCTTGTGAAGTCTTTGCTGGTCCTGTAGTAGCTTTACACCGCAATATTAAGCAAAGTTTTGGATGTGCTCAAAGTTTGAGCGAATTAATATTTTGGTAATATGTCCTATGTTGGCAAGAACATCCGCAAGCTGCGGGCGGTTAAAAAGCTGAGTCAGGCAGCTTTTGCGGAGTTGTTCGGATTGGCCCGGCCCAGTGTGGGCGCCTACGAGGAAGGGCGCTCAGAGCCAAAAATGGAGACTCTCATTCAGATTGCTCAGCATTTTGGCTTATCCGTCGACTTGCTACTTACAAAAGAGCTGACGGTAAATGAGCTCTACCACTTCGACATTTTTAAGGAGCAGCTGCAGTCTCCGGCGGCTTTTGCCGAAACGCCCGCCGCTCCCGAAGCTTCGCCCTTGGCTACGCCTATCGTGTACCGCAACCGGGCCCTCGAATACATTGTGCAGCACCACGACGCCGCGTTTGTGAAAAGCCTGCCCTGGCTCCAGATGCCGCAGCAGTGGAGTGGACCCACCCGGGCGTTTGAAGTATCGGGCGCCGATATGCTGCTGCACCGTCAGGGCTTGCGTCACCAGGATTTGGTGCTGTGCTGCCGCGTCGACCTGGCCCGCCCTGCTCTGCACAATGGACGCGTGTATGTGTTCGTGACGCAGGGTAAAATCCTGATTCGCCGCCTCGCCGAGAAGCTGCCCGATGGCAAAACCCTGAAGCTACGGGCCGATAACCCCGACTACGGCAGCCAGGATTTGGAGCTGACGCAGGCCCTGGAAATCTGGGAGGTGAAGGGCGTGTACACCACCCACCTGCGCCCACCGGCTTTGCTCGACGAGCGGGTGGCGGCCCTGGAGCGCAAAGTGGAATCCTTGCTGGAGAGGCTCAGCGACCATGAGTAGAAAGCCGCGCACACAAGGGCAGAGTAGAAAGGTCGGGGGAGTTGTAGTGGGCATCATTGCGTCAGCAGCCGCGCTAAGCTGCTGTCGCCGGGGCCGGATGGAGCACCGGCCCGAACCGCTGGTATAGCTGCCGGCCCCAGCGGATGGAGGGCAGCTCCAGCCAGCGAAAGGTGCAGTACGACACACCAAAAACCACCCCGAAGGCCAACGCCGTGGCCCCTGCCAGAACCGGCTTGCTCTGGCTGCCCCGGCTGAAGAACTCAATCAGCTGCTGCAGGTAGGGTTGGTGAAACAGGTAGATGCTGTAGCTGTACACGCCCACCAGCGCCATAAATCTGGAAAAGCCACGCGACGCGGCTGAGGAAGCTGCGGGCCGGTGCAGGTACCAGTCAATGGCATAAATGAAGAACAGGCTAAACAAAATGCGGCCAAACAGGGCATAAATAATGGTGAGCCGCGAAAGCGTGAGCAGCCCGTAGGCGGCCAGCAGATAATAGCCGCTGCCCGTGTACAGGCGCTGCTGGTAAAAGAACTTCTCGCCCAGATAGGCTCCCAGCGCCCACACTATCCACAGGTTGGCCGGCGAAAGCCACAGGGCCATGTTCGTTGGCATCACGGCAATTTCGGCCCCCAGCGTGAGCACGGCCAGGGCGCCCACCGCCAGCGTGGCCCGGCCAATGCCCAGCCGGCGCCGCAGCAACAAAAACGCCGGATACAGCAGGTAAAGCTGCATTTCCAGGGCCAGCGACCAGAACGAGGGGTTGATGGTCATGAAGGTTTGGTCGGCAAAGTTGTGCGTGAGCGTAAGGTGGGTGAGCAGGCTCAGCCAGCCGCCCGTGCCCATGCCCAGGCTGAACACCAGCAGCGCCACCAGGTAGGGCGGGTAGATGCGCCAGAACCGCTTGTTGAAGAACTCGCTCCAGCGAAACGAGGCGCCGCTGCGCAGGTAGCCCCAGTGGATGAGAAAGCCGGAAATCACCAGAAAAAGCGTCACGCCCTGCGCGCCCATGCCCGGCGGCGTCATGCCCAGCACAATGCGTCCCGGTGCGTAGCGGGCAAAGTCAATCCAGAGCCAGGAAGGCTTAAAGTCATAGATTTCGTACTGTCCGAAGATGATGAGCAAAGCATGGTAGCCGAACACCAGCAGGATGGCAACGCCACGCAGGACGTTGACTTTTTCTAAATGAGCAGACATGCGTCGGGAACTTGAAATCGAATAGAAAGCAGGGAGCTAGGCGGTCTGCTGGTTTCGGTCCGGCACCGCTGCTGCCCCGGCCAGGCGGCGTAATGGCTGCCAGTCAGGAAGGCGGCTCAGCCTGCGGCCTAGCGCCTTGCTTAAGGGCCGCTCAACCCACACATGTGCCAGGGCAGACACCAGCAGCACCAGGGCCAGCGTGCCCGCCAGCAGCAGGTATCTATCCACTTTGCCATTGAGCAATTTGAGCGGCACGGCGCCCAGGCCGTGCAGCAGGTACAGCGGGTAGGTTAGCAGCCCCAGCCAGGTCCAGGCGGGGTGGGGGCGCAGGCGCAGCCAACCGGCCACAATGGCGTAAAATACCAGGAAGCATAAGGATATGACCACCCCCGAAACCACCGGACTCAACGGTGCGTCGTGAAAGAGCTGCTGCGCCAGCTGCCGCTCGGCCCGGTCACTGCGCAATGCCAGCCCGAAGGCGAAGAGCAGCGCCGCGTGCAGCTTCCAGGCGGCCGTTTCGCGGGCTTGCAGCAGGTAGAAAAGCATGCCCGCGATGAAGTAAGCGCTGTGCTTGGGGATGAACAGGTAGCTGAAGAGGTGGCCCGCCGGCAGCGGGCCCGCCACCGCCGTGTACGCCAGCCAGCCCAGCACCACGCCAAACAGCCATGGCCATAGTCGGCAGCCGATAATAAGCCCCACCAGGAAGCAGAAGGTCAGCTCGTAGGTCAGCGACCAGTACACGCCGTTCAAAGACTCGTAGCCAAAAAACTCGTGCAGCATGGTGAGGTTGAACAGCAGCTGCCGGCCCATGCCCGAGCCGCCCATTCCGCTGAAGTAAAGGCCCGCGAAGGTGAGCAGGCAACTCAGCCAGTACGCGGGGTAGAGGCGCACCACGCGGGCTGCCGCAAACTGCGCCAGACTTTTGTGGCGCGCCGAGCGCAGCACCACAAACCCACTTATCATGAAAAACAAGTCGACCGCCAGATAGCCGTAGCGAAACACTCCGCCGAGCGTCGGAAACGCCGGCCCGATGTGCGCCACCAGCGGCATGCTGTAGGTGAAATGCAGCAGCACTACCGCCAGGCTGGCCAGAAAGCGCAGCAAATCCAGCTCCGGGTAGCGGCGGGAAGCGTCGAGGGGCGGCTGTTCCATAGCTTAAGAATGCGGGTACTCGGCCCGGTAGCGGGCCAGGGCCTCGAGGCAGAAGCCGGTGGTCATTTCTTCGGAGCCCCAGCCGAGCAGCAGCTTGGGCCCGCCGTAGTACAGCAGCCAACGGGGCCAGTGCCCGGGCGCTTCCTGGGTTTGGAGCAGATAGGCCACCGCTGTCTCCAGCTGCGGAGGGTAGCTGCGAAGGTTCAGCAGGCTGCACACTGCCCAGGCGGTATCGGCCACGGTGTCGCCCAGGCGCCCGTCGGGCCGGGCCCGGGCCAGGATGCGGTCAACAATGGGCTGGCGCAGGGGCTCGAGGGCGTGCACCCCAGCGTGGTAGCAACGCGTAAAAAAGTAGTACACGAAAAATGGGTCGCGGTACCACAGGTCGCAGTCGGCCTCGCGGTTTTCGGCTATGATGCGCAGCAGGAAAGCAATAACGGGCCGGGTTTCGGGAATGTCGCCGAGGTAGTAGAGGGCGTTGGCATTCACCACGCCGTCAATGTCATCGCGGTGGGCCTCCACGCCGTACCAAAACAGCAGGCTTTGCACCGGGCGCAGCAGCTCGGGTAGGGTGATGCGCCAGAATGTGCGGTTGCGCACCCAGCGTAGCCGCAGCAGAAACCACGAGAAGAACAGGCCCTCATCGTTGCGGTTGGCCAGCAGCAGGGGCACGTTGCTGGGCGTGGGACAATCTATGCCCCGAGCCCGGAACAGGGCCGAGATGCAAGCCGTGTCGTCCACGTCGAGCGGGCACAGCCGGCGGTAGCGGTGAAACTCGGTGAAGTGGTTCCACACCCCGCCGTGGTTCATCTGATAGCGCAGGAAGTGGCAGGCCTGAGTAATTATGGCGTCGGCCTCCGGGGTGTTGGCCAAGTGCAGCAGGCTGCTGGCAATGAGGACTGTGGGGAATACCGTGCTATCGGGACGCGTCCAGCCCTGCATGGGCGCATCGGAGGCCACGTAGGCCGCAAACTCGCCATTGGGAAACTGGTGCTGCTGCAGGTAGGCCAGGGCGCGGGCAATGGCCTGGTCCAGGTTGGCGGGTGGCATTATCGGTTCCATTCCACGTCGATGGTGCTCAGCTGCTGGAGCATGTGATGCACGGTTTGTTCGAAGCCTGAAGCCGCCTGCACCTTCAGCCGGGCCGGCGCATTTTCCCAGCCAAACTGCGCCATGGGCTGCTGGTTACCGTAGTCGAACATAGCCCCCCGCACGAGGTAGTCGCCGCCCGTGAGCGGCAGGCGGGGCACGTGGCAGCGTAGCGTGTGGCGGCCCGCTGGCAAGGGGGCGCCCCAGGGCCGGAACGCCCCGCTGATGCACACCTGCCCGTCGTTGCTATAAAAGTAAAAGGCCCAGCTGGCGCTGGCAACCTCCCGCAATGCCTGGAACGTCAGGCTGACGACAACCTCGTCTCCGGTGCTGATGGCCTCACCGGTTGGTCCTTCTACCTGCATGTCCTCAATGGCCACGGGCCGCAGCTCACTCAACGCTACCACCCCAGCGGTCGGGTCCGCGTCGGCTTCGGCCTGCTGTCGGGCAAAATAGTAGTCTAGGGCGTCGGCGGCCGTGCCGGTGTACGTAATTTCTCCTTTCTCCAGCACCAGGCCGCGCTGGCACACCGAATGAATGTGGAAGGGCTGGTGCGATACCAGGATGAGGGTTCCACCCCGCGCCAGGTAGCCCCGCATGTGATTGATGCACTTGCGCTGAAAATCGAAGTCGCCTACGGCCAGCACCTCATCAACGAGCAGCACGTCGGGCTGGAGGTGGGCCGCCACAGCGTAAGCCAGGCGGGCCGTCATGCCCGAGCTGTAAAACTGCACAGGCATCTCGATGGCCGCGCCCAGCCCGGTAAATTCGATGATGGCCGGTAGCAGGGGTACCACCTGGGCTCGGGACACGCCGAGCAGAGCCGCCCGCAGGAAGATGTTTTCGCGGCCGGTCAGCACCGGGTCGAGGCCCACGCCCAGCTCAATAAGCGCGCCCACGCGGCCGAGCATCCGGATTGAGCCGGCATCGGGCTTCACCAGGCCGTTGAGCAGCTTCAACAGGGTGCTTTTGCCGGCCCCGTTGGCCCCGATGACGGCCAGCGCCTCGCCCCGGCCGAGCTCGAACGACACGTCGCGCAGGCTCCAGAACTCGGCCGGGCGTAAGGCTTTTGCCCGCGGCGGGCCCGGCCAGGCTTCGGCTGCAATGTCGCACAAGCCATACCAGAGCGAGCGGCGCAGCTGGGCGCAATATTTCTTGGATAGGTTACGAACCGTAACAACTGGGGAGAGGTCGGGCATCAGGCGGCAGTGGGGGAAGTAAAAGCCAGCGGCAGGGTTGCCAGGGCCCGAAAATGGTGGGTGGGAAAGTACTGGGGTAGGGCAAAGGGGTTGGCAAGCCGCAAGGCCGGGCCCTGGGCCAGCAGCCAGCGCACCACGATGCGGGCTTCGAGCCGGGCGAGGTGAGCACCCAGGCAGGCGTGGATGCCGCCGCCGAAGGCGTGGTGGCGCGTGGGGCGGCGGCTCAGGTCCAGCTCGTCGGGGTGGGGGTAGCGGGCCGGGTCCCGGTTGGCTGCGCCAATGCAGCTGATGACCGAGGTATTGGCCGGAAGTTCCACCCCGCCCAGGGTTACGCACTCTGTTGTCCGCCTCCAGAACAGGATTAGGGGGGATTCCAGCCGCAGGATTTCCTCCACAAAGGCCTCCACCAGCTCGGGCTGAGCTCGCAGCTGCTCGGCCGTGGCCGGGTGCGTGAGCAGGTAGCGGGCGGCGCTGATCATCAGCATGCTGCTGGTAGCAATGCCCGCCAGCCACATCGTCTTGGTCAGGTTCACGGTGGCCGAAAGCGTCAGCAGCCCGGCCTGCAGGTGGGCCTGCAGCCCGTCGAGCATCACCGGTGGATTTGCAGGCTCGTGCGGCTCCTGAAAGTAGTCCTCAAAAAACCGCGTGAGCTCGGGAAGGTATGACATGCTGTAGGCGTGGCCGGGCAGGCTGCGCTGCAGCTTTTCCCGCTCGGCCCGGGTAAGGCCCAGCAGCTGCCCCCCCACGGCCTGGGTGAGCGGAATGGCAAACTCCGTCACGAAGTCGAACGAATGACGTTCGCGCAGGCCATGGGCCAGCTCTTCCACCGTGGCTGTTGCGTAGTCGCTCAGGGTCGCCAGCTCGCGGGGCGAAAAGAACGGTTGAAACAGGCTCCGGTTGCTGGTATGCAGGGGCGGGTCGGCCCCAATCAGCTCGGTGTCGAAATCAGCCAATGCCTTGCTGGAGTAAAGCTCGGGCTGACGCAGTACTTCATTGACCAGCTCGCCGTCGACCACCAGCCAACCCTGCTCCCGGGGTAGGAAATGCACGGGGCCGTGCTGGCGCAAAAAGGCAAACGATGGGTAAGGCTCCGCCAGCATGTCGGGAGCCATCAGGTCCAGCTGCCGGGCAAAATCGGCGGCCGATACGGCTGCTTCGGGTGTTAGCGGGCGCTTGGGGCGCAGCTTCTGAAGTTCCTCCCGCATGCTTTCGAATAAGGCTCTCTCATCAGCGTGCGGGTGCAGAGAGGTCAACAGGCGTGCCCGTCCGAGGCGGGCCTGGGGCTGGCCCTGAAAATAAGGAAAAGGGTCAGCCCCAATAGGAGTCAGCAGCTCGTAGCCATCGGCCAGGGCAGCGGACAGGGCGCCGTGTACGTTCACCGGGTACTGGCACAAAGCCAGCCAGTAGTCGGCGCCCAGCACGGTACCGGCGGGAACCAGCCGGCCCAGCGTGCTCAGGTAGGCCGGCCGGGTGGTGGGCCGGGGCTGCAGGCCGCGCAGGGGCGGGCGCAGGCGTTCCACGTGCCGGGCCAGCCCAATGGCGTGGTAGGGCAGCATAGGCTCGGTATTGAGCAGGGTGCAGCTGGTGTCGTGCGCTGCCAGGTAAGCCTGGGCCGCTGCCACCTGGGCCCTGGCGCAAAACACAAAGCAGCTGCCGGCGTCCAGCACCAGCACGATGAACATGCCGGCCGGGCCACTGGCCACCAGCCGGGCACAGGCCTCAAAGCCCGCACCCACCACCAGCACGGCATAGTCGAAGGTTTCTACCTCGCTGATGGTGTAGTAGCAGGCACTCACCCGCAGCGCGTCGGTCAGGCTCAGTCCCCCGGCGGCATACACAGCCGCTATTTCGCCCAGGCTGACGCCCAACACGGCTTCGGGCTCCACGCCATTGGCCCGCCACAGGTCTACCAGCGCCAGCTGCATCACAGCGCTGGTGTGCATCAGCCGTCGCTCGTCACTGAAAAAGGCCGGGTCAGCCTCGCCTTCAAACTGTTGGATAATGGAAGGGCCGCCCAGCTCCTGGGTGGTAATCCGCTCGCACTCCTGAATGGCTGCCCGAAAGGCCGGCTCACGGGCAAAAAGCGCGCGACCCGCGCCCGGCCAATACTCGGTGCGGCCGCCAAACACGAACAGGTGCCGCGGCGGGGCGGGGCGCCGCAGCCGCCGCCACACGCTGCGGGCCAGGCGCTTGAGCAGGGGAGGAGCATACCGGGCCACCAGCGCCCGGGGCAAAGAGCTAAGCATCACAGGCGGGCGATGAGGTGGGGCTGGGCCAGCCGGTAGGCCAGCCAGTTGAGGCCCAGGGCCAGCGTGGCCAGGCCGGTAACGAGCCAGAAGGCCAGCGTGGGGGCGGCGGGCCCGGCCAGTAGCCAGCCGCGCGTGGTCACGAGCAGTGGGGTTACGGGGTTGAAGCTCAGCAGGCGGCCGTACTGTGCGGGCAGAACGTACACCACCGGGGTAATCAGAAACCAAAAGTTCAGACCCACCGCCAGGGCCTGTGGCACATCGGCGTAGAGCAAGCCCAGCAGGGCCACCAGCCAGCCCAGGGCCAGGCCCAGGCCCAGCAGCGCCGCCAGCCCTAGCGGCACCAAGGCCAGGGCGCCGGTAAAAGGCACCCCAAACCAGAGCATGGCCCCGAGCAGCACCAGCAGCCGCACCACGCAGTTGAAAATTACCACGCCCATGCCGGCCGCCACGAAAGCCTCGTGCGGCACCCGCACCTTGGCCAGGGTGGCCTTGGCGTGCGTGAGCTGCTGCAGCGGGCAATTCAGGGCCTCCACAAAGCCTTGCCACAGGAATACGCCGGCCAGCACAAACACGGGGTAGGGCACCGCGCCCGACTCAATGTTGAGCACCCGGGCCCGGCCCAGAAACGTCCAGACCAGGGCCACCACCAGCGGCGGCAGCAGCATCCAGGCGTAGCCGAGCAGGCTCTGCCGCACCTGTACGCGGAGGTTGCGCCTGAACAGCTGCCAGCCGATGTGGTATACCACCCGGGCGTCGTCGCGCACCTGCAGCAGCAAGGCCCGCGGCGCGCGCAGGCTGGATTGGGATGAGTAAATTGTTTCTTTCATTTGCTAATAATTTAGGGTGGCACACCACGCTGCCGCCCGTGCCAGGGCCTTCCTTACTAACGACTCCTGATACTATGGCTACTGGCCTTGTCCGCATGGCCCGCGCCAACGAGTGGTGGGCTTTCAAGTTTGCGCCCCTGCTGGGCACGGCTTACGCCACGGCCTGGGTGCTGGGCGCTTCGAGCTGGGCCCTGCTGCCCCGGCTGCTGCTGCTGCTGCTGGCCCTCACGGTGGGGGCCACCTATGTCAGCCTCATCAACGACTGGACCGACCGGGCCGACGACGCGGCCAGCGGGCAAGCCAACCGGCTGGCCGGAAAGCCCGGGGCCCTGGTTGGGGCGCTGCTGGCTGGCTGCCTGGGGCTGGGCCTGGCCTTCGGCTACTACTTCTGGCAGCTCAGCCCGCAGTGTGCGCTGCTCTACCTGGGGGCCTGGGTGGCTTATTCGCTGTACTCGCTGCCGCCGGCCCGCTTCAAGCGGCGCGGCCTGGCCGGAGTGCTGGCCGATGCCGCTGGCGCACATTTCTTCCCGCAGCTGCTCACCGCCGCCCTGGTAAGTGCCTGGGCCGGCCGGGCGTTGCCCCTGGGCTGGCTGGCGGCCGTGGGCATCTGGGCTTTGGCCTGCGGCCTGCGCAACATCCTGGGCCATCAGTTGGGGGACGCCGCCGCCGATGCCCGCTCCGGCGTGGCCACTTTTGTGCAGCGCCGGGGTGTGGCCCGGGCCCGGCAGGTAGCGGTGTGGCTGGCTTTTCCGGCCGAGTTGCTGTCGCTGGCCGCCCTGCTGGCCCTGAGCCATGGCCTGCTGCCACTGGCTTTGCTGTTGCTTTATGCTGGCCTGGAGTGGTTTCGCTACCGGGTGTGGAGCGTGCCGCTGGCCGTAGCCGAGCTGGGACCCGGCCGGCGCCTGTTGCTCAACGAATACTACGAGGTGTTCTACCCACTGGCGTTTCTGCTGCTGCAGTGCCGGCTTCATCCCGCCGATGGGCTGGTGCTGGGGCTGCACGGGCTGCTGTTTGGCCCTCACATCTGGCACACGGGCCGGGCCCTGGCTCAGGCCGTGGCCGTAGTTGCTGGCAAGGTCAGGTCGCGTTAGCGGGGCGTTCATTGGGCATTGCGGCCGGCCGGCGCCAGGTGCTTTTTAAACTTCCCTTTCAAGCCGTCGAGCGCGGTGCGAACAATCACCAGGGGCGCCAGCAGAAAGGCTTGGGCCAGGTGGCTTGCAATGGTGCGCTTCGGGGCCGTGCGCTTCCAGCTGTGGTAGGCAAAGTTGAAGTAGTACTCGGCCATGCGGTGGCGGAACACCAGGCGCTCCGGCCGGCTGAGCTGCTTATGAAAGCGCGAGGCCAGCAGCTTCTCGTCGTGAAAGCCCAGCTCCCGAATCACGGCCAGCTCGTCGCGGCCATCGTAGATGTTGCTGCCGTGCACGTACTTCAGCCAGTGCGGCGTCATGGTAAAGGCCGAGCGGCAGGGGCGAGCCAGCACCATGTCCAGCACCAGGCACCAGTCGTCGGCAATGAGCATCTCCTCGTTCCAGGCCCCGGGCTGCAGGGAGGTGCGCCGGATTATCAGGCCCGACGACGGGGCCGGGCAGGTTTCGATAAACAGCTGCCGGGTTTGTGCCGGCGCCAGTACCCACCATTCCCCATCGGGCTGCGTCCAGTAGCTTTGCTTCTTGCCGGGCAGGTTAAAAAACCGCACCACGGGTGTATTGCCGTTCGTGGTTTTCCAGTTCAGGAAGGCGAAGTCCAGCTGGTGCTTTTGCATGCAGGCCATGCCAGTGGCGAGGAAGTCCGGCTCCCAAACGTCGTCGGAATCCAGCGAGGCAATGAATTCTCCCCGGCAGTAAGTTAGGCCCGCATTCCGGGCCGCCGCCTGCCCCTTGTTGGCCTGGTAGTAGTACTCCACCCCCGGCACACCGGCCAGCAGCTCCTGCGTCTTATCCGTCGAGCCGTCGTCGATGACAATAAGCTGAATAGCCGGATAGGTTTGCGCCTGCACGCTGCGGATTGCCGCCAGCAGCAAGTGCCCCCGGTTATACGTGGGGATAATAACGGAAACTAAGGCCTGGGGCATGTAAAGATTTCGCAGGAAACAAGAGTCTAAGTTCGGGCTAATTCCATCAATGTACTGCTTAATTGTTCGGCGGCGTTGGTTGGAACGGTGGCGCGGGCCCGCTGCGCGGCCGCGGCGCCCAGTGCCGGCCAGTTGGCGCGTTGGTCCCAGGCCCGCTCCAGTGCTTCGTCGAGGGCCGCCGCCGTGGGAGCAGCGGCCAGAAAGCCGGTCTCGTTGTCGGCCAGCAGCTCGGCCATGCCTCCGGCGTTGGCCGCAATAGCGGGCCGCCCCGACAGCATGGCTTCGACCAGGGCCAGGGGCAGGCCTTCGTTGCGGGATGGCAGTACCAGGGCGTGGTGGCTGCGCCAGACCGCCGAGATGTCCGGCACGTGCCCCCCGAAGCTGACCTGCTTTTCCAGGCCGAAGTAGCGTATCATCTCGCCAATGGCTTGGTCGTCGTGGCCGGCCCCGAACAAGGAAACTGTAAGAGGGCGCTGTTTCCACTTCGGCTGGGCCAGCACCTCAAGCAGCAGGTCCTGGCCTTTATCAAGTATTTCCAGTCGGGCCACGCAGGCCAGGCGCAGGCGCCCATCGGGGGAAGGGGCGGGCCAGGCCAGCTCGCCGGTAAAAGAGACATTGAAGGGGTTCCAGACCACCTCGGCGTCGGGCAGCGGCAGTGCCAGCTGCCGGCGGGTCAGCTCCAGGTTGTGGCGCGCCACGAAAAAGCAGCGTCGGGCATGCTGATAAGCCCGTTGGGCCAGGGTGCGCTCGAAGAACAGGGGCAGGAAGAAGTCGACGGCTTTTTGCGACAGCAGCACGTAGGGCCAGCCCTCTCGGCGGCACAGCTCGGCGAAAGCAATGCCGTCGTAGTTGGACCCCTGCGAAACGATGGTGAGCTGGGGCCGCAGGGTCTGTAATCCCCGGGCCAGCGCCCGCTCGCCCAGCTTGCGCCGCGTGTACTGCTTCAGGTACGGCAGCACGCGGTTGGCCAGTCGCTCGCGCAAGCCCAGGGCGGGGTCCAGCTCGGTTACCGGACAGCCGGCTTCGCGCAGCGCCCGCACCCGCCGGTGCTGGCCGTCGACGTTGGTTTTGAACGCCTGCACCTGGTGTCCGGCCTGGGCCAGGTGCAGCGCGGCCCCCGCCCATAGCTCCTCGCTGCCCCCCCAGGCCACCGGGCAGGAGCTGACGAAAGCCAGGCGAAGGGCCGGAGACGAGTTCGAGGAGCCGGAAAAGGGAGTACTCAAGGGTAGAAAGTAAGCTTGGACCTGCAATTAAGCCACGGCGCGACACAAACTCCCTTTGCAAAGCCGAAGCAAGGCCCGATTCTGAGCACCCCCTTGCGCTACTTCCCGCACTTGCTTATAGAACGGAAAGAAGAATTCGAGCGAGAGTAGCACCACCTTTACTGCCAGGGGCAGGCGGGATATTTTCAACTATTGCAGTCACAGCAAAAAAATAATGCAGGCCAAACCGCAAACGTTTGCGAGATTTCCTGCAAATCCCTTAGCTTGCGCCCCGCTTAACATTAAGGTAACATGGAAGTCCAAACTTTGAAGTATCCCGCCATCCGCAACTACGTGGGCGGCAAACCTGCAAACGATTCCACTACGGCCACGCTGGACGTATTTAGCCCGCTCACCGGGGCCGTTATTTCTACTGTTCCCCTCAGCGGCATGACCGAGCTCGACCAGGCCGTGCAAGCCGCCAAGGCTGCCTTCCCCTCGTGGTCGGCGATGCCCATCAAGGAGCGGGTGCAGATTTTCTACCGCTACAAAACCCTGCTCGAGCGCGACATGATGGCGCTGGCCCAACTGGTGCAGGAAGAGAACGGCAAGACATTCGACGAGGCCCGCGCTGAGGTGGAGAAAGCCATCGAGCTGACCGAATTTGCCTGCTCCATGCCCCAGCTCATTCAGGGCGAGTTGCTGGAAGTAAGCAAGGGCGTGGAATGCCGCATCGAGCGCAAGCCGCTGGGCGTGGTGGCCAGCATCGCCCCGTTCAACTTCCCCAACATGGTGCCGCACTGGACCATCCCCAACGCCATTGTGCTGGGCAACACCATGATTCTAAAGCCTTCGGAAGTGGTGCCGCTAAGCGCCGTAAAAATTGCCGAGCTGCTGAAAGAAGCCGGCCTGCCCGACGGCGTGCTCAACATCGTGAACGGCGACAAGGCCATTGTGGAGGCCATCTGCGACCACCCCGATATTGAAGCGGTGTCCTTCGTGGGCTCCACGAAAATTGCCAAGGTCGTGTACATCCGCGCCACCGCCAACCTCAAGCGCTGCGTAGCGCTGGGCGGAGCCAAAAACCACCTTATGGTGCTGCCCGATGCTCACCCCGAAATGACGGCTTCCAACGTGGCGGCTTCCATGTCGGGCTGCGCGGGCCAGCGCTGCATGGCCGGCTCCACCATGGTGGGCGTCGGTGCCATCGACGACATCGTAGCCAAAATTGTAGAAGAAGCGAAGAAGATTGTGCCCGGCAAAAACCTGGGCTCCGTCATCAGCCGCGAAGCCAAGCAGCGCATCGAGCAGCACATCACCGAGGCTGAAGCTGCCGGCGCCAAAGTCCTGCTCGACGGCCGCGGCGCCGTGGTGCCCGGCCACGAAGACGGCTACTACGTAGGTGCCACCGTTATCGACTACGTGACGCCCGACATGCGCATCGCCCAGGAAGAAGTGTTTGGCCCGGTGCTGGCCATCATGCGCACCAACACTTTGGACGAAGCCCTGGCCATTGAAAACGCCAACCCCTACGGCAACGCCGCCGCCGTCTTCACCAGCAGCGGCAGCAGCGCCCGCTACGTGATGGACCACGCCAACGCCGGTATGATTGGCGTCAACATCGGCGTGCCCGTGCCCCGCGAGCCGTTCTCATTCGGCGGCTGGAACGAATCCAAGTTCGGCGCCTGCGATATCACCGGCAAAAGCTCCATCGAGTTCTGGACGCAGCTTAAGAAAACCACCACCAAGTGGAACCCCGAGTCGCGGGTGAACTGGATGAGCTAGTTTATGTAGTTGTCAGTTGTTCGTTGTTAGTTGTCAGGTCGTTCTGATATCTGCTTCAAGAACAATCCTGACAACTGACAACTAAAAAGAGAATTCCCACTCAACACCCGGGCCCCAAGCTTTGGCGTGGCGGAAGGAAGAGCTTCTTTTCTGCGTCGCGCGTCTCCTCGCTTACCAAACAGCCCCTGCCGCAGAGATAGAAGGCAGCAGCGGGTGGTAGGCGGCGCGGCAACGAATTGAAGTTCTTCGCTTTCGTTAACTTACTCTTCCTTTCAACACTCATCCGGCTTAAGCACTTCTCATCATGTGGTTGGTGCGCCCAAAACTCATCGGAACCTTAAAAATCAGGCGAATGATGGCTGGTAACCTTGCAGTTGTAAACGACATTAAAAACGCACCAAACAAGATAATTGTGCAGTGTGAGTCGTTTGAGCACGGGGAGGACATTATTGCCAAAATAAAAGCAGCACCCGCCGGCGAAAGAATTAACCTGTAATACTCGCTGGCATCAACCTTTCCAGACTTCATTAACTATGCAGCCTACTCTCGATACCGATAAAGAACAAATCCTGCGCGACAACCTCGACCATACGCTGTTTTCGTGGTCGAAGCAAAGCGGCCTCAACCCCATCAGCGCTGAGCGCGCCGAAGGCGTGTACCTCTGGGACCGCGACGGCAAGCGCTATATCGACTTCTCGTCGCAGCTGATGAACGTCAACATCGGCCACGGCGACCAGCGCGTGACCGAAGCCGTGGCCGCTCAGATGCGCGAGTTGAGCTATGTGTACCCCGGCATGATTACCAAGGCCCGCGGCGACCTCGGCGCCCGCCTGGCCGAAATCACGGCGCCCAACCTGACCAAGGCTTTCTTTACCCTGGGCGGCGCCGAGGCTATTGAGAATGCCGTGAAGCTGGCCCGCGTGTACACCGGCCGCCACAAGATTGTGTCCTTGTACCAGTCGTTTCACGGTGCCAGCTACGGCGCCATCAGCGTGGGCGGTGACCCGCGCAAGTTTGCCGTGGATAGCCAGGCCATGCCCGGCACGGTGCACGTCGAGAATCCGTACTTCTACCGCTGCCCCTGGCATAGCTCTACCCCCGAAGAGTGCGCCCAGCGCGCCGCCGACGCCATGGAGCGCATCATCGGCTATGAGAACCCGGGCAGCGTGGCGGCCATCGTGCTGGAAGGAGAGTCGGGCACCTCGGGCTGCATCAAGTACCCGCCCGGCTACTGGAAGCGGGTGCGCGAAATCTGCGACAAGTACGGCATCCTGCTCATCGCCGACGAGGTAATGAGCGGCTTCGGCCGCACCGGCAAGTGGTTCGGTTCCGACCACCACGGCGTGAAAGTTGACCTCATGTGTATGGCCAAGGGCATCACCGCCGGCTACCTGCCCCTGGGCGCCGTGATGGTGGATGAGAAAATCGCCAAGTCATTCGACGACAAGCCCCTGCCGCTGGGCCTTACGTACTCGGCTCACCCGGTGAGCTGCGCCGCGGCCGTGGCCGTGCTCGACATCTACGAGGAGGACAACCTGCTCGAAAATACCGTAGAGATGGGCAAGCACCTCGACATGCGCATGGCCGAGCTGATTGAAAAGCATCCCAGCATCGGCGACTGGCGCAACACCGGTCTGTTCGGCTGCATCGAGCTGGTGAAAAACCGCCAGACTAAGGAGCCCATGGCCCCCTGGAATGCCACGCCCGCCCAGATGGACATCATGAACCAGGTAGCGGCTAAAATCCGCGAGCTGGGCATGTACACCTTCGTGCGCTGGAACTACATCTTCGTGGCTCCACCGCTGTGCATCACGCGGGACGAGCTGGACGAAGGCCTGGCCATTATCTCCGAGGCCATCAGTATCGCCGACCAGCACGTGGTTAGTTAAAAATTAAAAGTTAAAAATTAAACAGCTGTACAACACAGCCTTGCTTTTAACTCTTCACTTTTAACTTTTAACTGAAAGATGTCTGTTCTCCTGAAAAACGGCCGTGTTGTCACGGCCGATACGGACGCGGTTTGCGATATTCTGATTGAGGGCGAAACCATCGTGTCCATTGGCCGCAACCTGCAGGCCGACGGGGCGGAGGTAATTGACTGCACGGGCAAAATCGTGGTGCCCGGCGGCGTCGACCCGCACGTACACCTGGAAATGCCCTTCATGGGCACCTTCAGCTCCGACACCTACGAAACCGGCACCCGCGCGGCTCTGCACGGCGGTACCACTACCGTCATCGACTTCATCCTGCAAAAGCAGGGGAACTCCCTGCGCTCGGCGTTTGAGGAGTGGAGCGGGCGCGCCACCGGCAACGCCGTGGGCGACTACAGCTTTCACATGGCCGTAACGGATTTCAACCCCAGCACCAAGGAAGAAATCAAGGACATGGTGGCCGAGGGCATCACCTCGTTCAAGACCTTCATGGCCTACAAGGGCGCGCTCATGATTGACGACGCGCAGATGGTGGGGCTGATGCAGGAGGTGAAAAAGCACGGCGGCCTGGTGACGGCCCACGCCACCAACGGCGACATGATTGACACGCTCATCGCCCAGCACCGCGCCGCAGGCAAGCTCACGCCGCTCTACCACTACCTCTCGCAGCCCGAAGTAACCGAGGCCGAAGCCTCCGGCCGCTTCGCCGACATAGCCAACTACACGGGAGTAAACTCCTACATCGTGCACCTGACCTGCGAGGGCGCCCTCAACCAGGTGCGCCGCGCCACCGAGCGCAACCAGCGCGTGTTCGTTGAAACCTGCATTCAATACTTGGTGCTCGACGCCTCCCTGTACGAGGACGAGGCCAACGGCGCCAAGGTGGTGATGTCGCCGCCGCTGCGCGAGAAGAAGGACCAGGCCACGCTCTGGGCCGGTCTCAACCAGGGGCTGGTGCAGGTGGTGGGCACCGACCACTGCCCCTTCATGTGGGAGCAGAAGCTCATGGGCAAGGACGACTTCTCCAAAATCCCGAACGGCCACCCGGCCATCGAGCACCGCATGGAGCTGCTGTTTTCGGAAGGCGTGCAGCAGGGCAAAATCAGCCTCAACAAGTTCGTGGAGGTGACCAGCACCAACGCGGCCAAAATCTTCGGCATGTTCCCCCGCAAAGGCACCATCAGCATCGGCGCCGACGCGGATTTGGTGATTATCGACCCGGAAAAGAAGCACACGATTTCGGCCGACACCCATCACATGAACTGCGACTACTCGGCCTACGAGGGCTGGGAGCTGACCGGCAAAATCGACACTGTGCTGCTGCGCGGGCAGGTGGCCGTGCATGGCGGCCAGACCAAAGTGCAGAAAGGCTACGGGCAGTTTATCAAGCGCGGCAAAACGCAGTTCTAGCCAAGTATTTGCAAGCGAGCAAAAAGGGCGTGTCATTGCGAACGCAGTGAAGCAATCCGTCCTCTCTGGGCGTCCAGCCAGGTAATGTGAAAAGCCAGTGCTTTTTGCTTAACTTGAAGCCCGTTTTTGGCTGACTTTTAAGGTTTAATATTAATCACAACTCAAGGGCTTGGGTTGCTAGAGGACGGATTGCCACGGGCTGTGCCCTCGCAATGACAGGCTTCCGATTGCCAAGCTTTTTTACACAAAATCAACTTCTACTAAAACCCCACCACTGACAATGCCCAGAATGATTAAATCCGGCCTCATCCAGATGAGCTTGCCGATGACTGAAGGAGAAGGCTCCATCCAGGAGATTATGGAGGCCATGGTGCAGAAGCACATCCCGCTGATTGAGGAAGCCGGCCGCCAGGGCGTGCAGATTCTCTGTTTGCAGGAAATCTTCAACACCCCGTACTTCTGCCCCGGCCAGGACAAAAACTGGTACGCCTCGGCCGAGTCGGTGCCCGGCCCCACTACGGACCGCATGGCCGAGTACGCCAAAAAGTACAACATGGTCATCATCGTGCCGATTTATGAGCGTGAAGCCGCGGGCTTCCTCTACAACACGGCCGCCGTGATTGACGCCGACGGCACTTACCTCGGCAAGTACCGCAAAAACCACATTCCCCACACTTCCGGCTTCTGGGAGAAGTTCTTCTTCAAGCCCGGCAACCTGGGTTACCCCGTGTTCCAGACCAAGTATGCCAAGGTGGGCGTGTATATCTGCTACGACCGGCACTTCCCCGACGGCGCCCGCATCCTGGGCCTCAACGGCGCCGAAATCGTGTACAATCCCTCGGCTACCGTGGCCGGCCTCTCGCAGTACCTCTGGAAGCTGGAGCAGCCCGCGCACGCCGCGGCCAACGGCTACTTCATGGGCTGCATCAACCGCGTAGGGGAGGAGAAGCCCTGGAACCTGGGCCGCTTCTACGGCACGAGCTACTTTGTGGACCCCCGCGGCCAGATTATCGCCCAAGCCGACGAGTACAAGGACGAGCTGCTCATCGCCGAGTTCGACCTCGACATGATTGACGAGGTGCGCGCTACCTGGCAGTTCTTCCGCGACCGTCGCCCAGAGACCTACGAGAAGCTGGTGGAGCTGTAGGAAGAGTAGTTGTCAGTTGTTCGTTGTCAGTTGTCAGTATCGTTCTGGAGCATAGTTCTGGAACGACGCTGACAACTGACAGCCAGCAGCCGACACTTACCAACTAACAACTGACAACGAGCAACTGACAACTAGCATATGGCCGAATTTTCTACGCCAACTACCGAGCAGGAATTCCAGCTCAACTTCGCGCAGCTCAAGCCCCACATGAACCGGACGGAGGCGCTGTACGAAAGCTCCCGCTGCCTGTTCTGCTTCGACGCGCCCTGCATCAAGGCCTGCCCCTCGGGCATCGACATTCCGCAGTTCATTCGCCAGATTAACTCCGGCAACGACACCGGCGCGGCCCGCACCATCTACGAGGCCAACTACTTTGGCAACGCCTGCGGCAAGGTATGCCCCACCGAGGTGCTGTGCGAGGGTGCCTGCGTGTACAACCTGCAGGATGTGAAGCCCATCGAAATTGGCCGGCTGCAAAGCTTCGCCACCATGCAGGCCATCGAGCAGAACAAGCCACTGATGAAGCCCGGCGCGCCCAACGGCAAGAAGGTGGCCGTCATCGGGGCCGGCCCAGCGGGCATCTCGGCGGCCTGCGAGCTGCGCACGTTGGGTTACGAAGCCGACGTGTTTGAGGCCCGCGCCCAACCCTCGGGCCTGACGGTGTACGGCGTGGCACCCTACAAAATCACCAACGAGGAAACCCTGGCCGAAATGGCTTACCTGCAGGGGCAGCTCGGCTTCAAGGTGCACTACAACTCGCCCATTACGACTAAAGCTGAAATTGAGGCCCTGGAGCACAAGTACGACGCCATTTTCCTTGGCATTGGCCTGGGCCATACGTCCACGCTGGGCCTGCCCGGCGAGGAACGCACCAACGTGATGGGCGCCGTGGAGTTCATTGCCGAGCTGCGGCAGCACCACCACGAGGTGACCGTGGGCCGCAAGGTCATCGTGCTGGGCGGTGGTAATACCGCCATGGACGCCGCCTCCGAGTCGGCCCGCCTGGGCGCCGAGGACGTCATCCTGGCTTACCGCCGCGGCAAAGACGAGATGGGCGCCTACGAGTTCGAGTACGACCTGGCCAAAGGGGTAGGGGTGAAGGGGCTGTTCAACGTGGCCCCGGTTGAAATCGTGGGCAACGGCTACGTGCAGGGCGTGAAGTTCGTGCGCACCGAAACCCGCGACGGCAAGGTGCAGGAAGTGGCTGGCTCGGAGTTCATCGAGCCCTGCGACATGGTGATTAAAGCCACCGGCCAGGCCAAGCGCAAGGACTTCCTGGCGCTGATTGACGGCCTGAAATTGGACGCCAAAGGCTGCATCGTCACCAACGAGTACGGGCAGACAACCAACCCCAAGTACTTCGCTTCCGGCGATGCCATGAACGGCGGAGCCGAAGTGGTAAACGCCGCCGCCGAAGCCAAGGCCACGGCCCGGGCCATCGATGCTTACCTGTGCAAGTAGGCATTTTATGAGGCTAAAAGAACTGTCATCCTGAGCTTAGCGAAGGACCTAAGGACAGCAGCACAATTTGCAGTAATTAAATCGTCCAAGCTTGCTCGACGGCCGAGATAAGGTCCTTCGCTGCGCTCAGGATGACAAAAAGTAGAAACCATGCCTGACTTATCCATAAACTTTGCCGGCATCAAGTCGCCGAACCCCTTCTGGCTGGCCTCGGCGCCGCCCACCAACTCCGGCTACCAGGTAATGAAAGCCTTCGACGCCGGCTGGGGCGGCGCGGTGTGGAAGACCCTTGGGGTTCCAGTCGTCAACGTTTCCAGCCGTTATGGCGGCGTGAACTACCGCGACAAACGCCTGGTGGGCTTCAACAACATCGAGCTCATTTCCGACCGGCCTCTGGCCGACAACCTGCGCGAGATTGAGGAAGTGAAAAAGCGCTTCCCCAACCACGCCGTCATTGCCTCGCTGATGGTGCAGAGCCGGCAGGAGTGGCACGACATCGTGCGCCAAAGCCAGGACGCCGGCGCCGACGGCTTCGAGCTTAACTTCGGCTGCCCGCACGGCATGTGCGAGCGGGGCATGGGCTCGGCGGTGGGGCAGGAGCCCAAGATTTTGCAGATGATTGTGGAGTGGGTGATGGAAGTGGCCCAGAAGCCCGTCATCGTGAAGCTCACGCCCAACATCTCCGACATCACTGAGCCGGCCATGGCCGCCCGCCGCGGCGGAGCCGACGCCATTTCGCTCATCAACACCATCCAGAGCATCGTGGGCGTCGACCTCGACCGGTTTGCGCCCTACCCGATTGTGGACGGCAAGGGCACCAACGGCGGCTACTGCGGCCCGGCCGTGAAGCCCATTGCCCTGAACATGCTCAAAAACTGCGCCCAGCACCCCGACGTGCGCCTGCCCATCTCCGGCATCGGCGGCATCGAGAACTGGCGCGACGCGGTGGAGCACATCCTGCTGGGCGCTTCCAGCGTGCAGGTGTGCACGGCGGCCATGCACTTCGGCTTCGGCATCATCCGCGAGATGACGGCCGGGCTGGAGCAGTACATGGTCGACAAGGGCTTCAACACCATCTACGACTTCGTGGGCAAGGCCCTGCCCAATGTGCTGCAGTGGCAGGACCTGAACATGAAGTACAAGGTGACGGCCAACATCCACGAGGACAAGTGCATTGGCTGCCAGCTCTGCTACACGGCCTGCGAAGATGGCGCCCACCAGGCCATCCGTCTGCGCGAAGGCACCCGGGTGCCCGAAATCATCGAGGAAAACTGCGTGGGCTGCAACCTCTGCTCGCTGGTGTGCCCCGTGGAGCAGTGCATTACGATGGAGCAGACCGACCCCGGCACCGAGCACCTCACCTGGAAGGAGCGGGTGGAAGCCGGCACCGCGCCCACCGAGTTCAACGACGAGAAGGCCGGCGGCCGCCACCACTGGGTGCCCGAGCCCGAAGCCGCCCTGGGCAAGGAGCGCCACAAAACCCTGCCCGGCAAAGCCCGCGTGCTCAACGGTGAGACCGAAGTGCCGGCCGAAGCGTAGGCATAAAAAGCATATAAATTAAAGCTGGCCTGAGCGATGCTCAGACCAGCTTTTTTTATTTTCAGGCAGTATTTTAACCCAATGCCAGTTGGGGGTGATGCCATCGTGTGTATTATTACATAATTCCTTTTATAAGACCCTCTTAATATGGCAAGTCCTTTACGCTTCCTGGTTATTTTCACAGTACTGGCCGCGCTAGTATTACCTGCCCGGGCCCAGTCGGCCAACCCGGCCATCTGGTGCCCACCGGGCGCAGCGTGGACCTACCCATATGCCTTATTCAGCGAGCGGGGAACTGTTACGGTAAGCTATACCGGCAATGCAGTAATGGCCGGACAGCCGGTGCAAGTGCTGGCGCGCACCTTGAACACGGTGGTATACGGCGGGCCAAACCCTACGCCCAGCACGCGCAGCCTGCCGCCGGTGTATACCCGCGTGGTGGGCGACCGGGTGGAGGTACTGGCCTACGGGCAGTTTTACACGCTTTATGATTTCGGCGCCCCGGTGGGCAGCACCTGGCAGACGCCTTTGGTGGTGCCCTACGGGCCTTGCCCACAGGCCTCAGGGCTTGGTACCGTGCGTGTCGACAGTGTCGGCACCCAGCGGATAGGCGGACGCACCTTCCGGTGGTTCCGGCCGCACCTAATGGCGCCGGCCGGCGCACCGTATCAAGGCTATTGGCCGGGCCGCATTTACGAGCAGCTTGGTAGTGTGGGCGCCTACATGCAGCCGCAGTCACCCATTTGCGCTGGCACCGACCCGGGCTACATGGGGGCTCTAAGTGAATACCGGGCCACTGGCCAGTCTACCATCGCCGTGCAGTCGGGCACTATCGTGCTAGCCACCGCCGAAAGCCGGGCCAGCGCGGCCGGCTTTACAGCTTATCCCAGCCCCGGCGCCGGCCTGCTTACCCTGGAGCTACCCGCTGCCGTCAGCCCCCGGTCCCAATTACGCCTGCTCGACCTGAGCGGACGGGAACTGCGGCGGCTGCCCGTAGCCCGGCAAATTGACCTGGGTGGGCTGCCCGCCGGCACTTACACGCTGCTTCTGGAGCAGCCGGGGCAGGCGGTGCTGGTGAGAAGGGTGGTGCGGGATTAGCAAGAATGGGCACGGTTTCCTGCACAATTGGGAAAGCATTAGCTACGCTGGGTACAAGCATTTGCCTGGCTGCTCAGGCTACCGGCCAAAGCCTGCAAGGGCACTGGACCGGTAGCCTGCCGCAGGATGACAAAACGTACGTTTTCCGGCTAGAAGTTGACATCCAGCAGCATGGGCAGCGCCTGAGGGGACAAGCCCGCCTCACCAATAATACCGGGGCCTGGGTAGTTCAGCGGTTTCAGGGTGAGGTGGTTGGCAAGAAGGTAGCGTTCCGGGAAGTTGAGGTGGTGAAGCTAACACCCTTCCCTGATGGGGTATGGTGCCTGAAAAACTTCAGCGGAATTATCAGCCAGAAGCAGGGACGACTCTACATTACCGGCACCTGGAGCAGCACCCAGGTGTATGATGGAAAATATGTAAAGGGCGAGTGCGCACCGGGCAAATTCAGCCTGAGCAAGCCACTGCCTAGGCCCCGGCCTTCGCCTGCAGTGGCTGAAAAATTGCAGGCCAGCCCTACCCAGGTGGCAGCTACAGCAAAGCAGACCATCTTGAATACTGCACTAAATGAGCCGTTCACGCTCAAAAATGTGCTCTTTGTACTTTCCAAAGACGTGCTATTGGAAAGCTCTAAGCCTGAGCTTGATGCGCTGGTGTTGCACCTGCAGGCGCATCCAAATATGCGCGTTTTTGTCGCAGGGCATGCCGACCGAATTGGTGACCCCAGGGACAACCTGCGGCTTTCCAGGCAGCGGGCTCAGGCAGTAAAAAACTATTTGGTGAGCCAGCAGATAGACGCGCAGCGAATAACTGCCGACGGATACGGCGACATCCGCCCCGTGTGCCCGCCGCCCTGCCAGGAAAACCGGCGAGTGGAATTCACCCTGTCGGAGTAGCACTGCTCCTGGTTGGCCCAAGTCCATACCTTTGCCCGTCCTATGAAAATCCTCCTAGTTGAAGACGAGCCCGCCGTGGCGGCCTTTCTGCACCAGGGCCTGACCGAGCAGCAGCACACGGTGGATTTGGCCGCCGACGGCCTGCTGGGGCTGCGCCGGGCCCAGACGACGGACTACGACCTCATCATCCTCGACCAGCTGCTGCCGGGCCTGAGCGGGCTGGAGGTATGCCGGCAGGTGCGGGCCCACGACGCCGGCGTGCCCATCCTCATGCTGACGGCGCTGGGCGAAACCGACGACAAAATCCGGGGCCTCGACGCCGGCGCCGACGACTACCTGGTGAAGCCCTTCGCCTTCCAGGAGCTGCTGGCCCGCATCCGGGCGCTGGCCCGGCGGCGCCACGAAGCCCCCGCCGCCGGGGCCGTGCTGCGCCTGGCCGACCTCACCCTCGACCCCGACGCTAAGCGTGTGGAGCGGGCCGGCCAGCCCATTCAGCTCACGGCCCGCGAGTTTGCCCTGCTCGAATACCTGCTGCGCCACCAGGGCCGCGTGGTGTCGCGTGTGAACCTGCTCGAAGACGTCTGGGAAACCAGCTTCGACACCGGCTCCAACGTCATTGACGTGTACATCAACTTTCTGCGCAAGAAAATCGACAAGGACTTCGAGCCTAAGCTCATCCACACCCTGGTAGGCATGGGCTACGTGATGAAGGAAGGGCAGTGAGATGGTGAAATGGTGAAATAGTGAGTTTGATGTTCTATTTGCACCATTTGCTTCGCTTGCGCTTTCAGCACTCCGAACTTACTACTCACCAGTTCACCACCTCACCAAGTGTCCATCCGCCTGCGTCTTGCTTTGCAGTTTGCGGCCATTCTGGCCCTGACGCTGCTGCTGTTTTCGCTGGTTATTTACTTTTCCACGTACCGGGCGCGGCGGGAGTCGTTTACGCAGAGCTTGTTTGCCCGGGCCCGGGTGGTGGCCCACGTGTACGTGGATGGCCTGAACCGCGACCGGGCCGGTAACCGGGCCTCGTACCGCAGCTACCTGCGCCAGTTCTACCGCACCCTGCCCGAGGAGGAAGCCCGGGTGTACGATGCGCACAACCGGCTGGTGTTCCGCGAAGGACCCGATGGCAAGTCGGCCCCCGTGCCGCTGGCTTGGCTGGGCGACGTGCGCCGCACCGGGCAGGACGTGCTGGAGCGGGGCTCCAACTTTCATCAGACCGTGGGCATGCTGTACCGCGACCCCGCCCGTGGCAACTTCGTGGTGGTGGCTTCCTCGGTCGATACCGACAGCCAGGAAAAGCTCAGCAGCCTGAAGAATATCCTAGTCGTGGGCCTGCTCAGCTCGCTGATAGTGGTAGGTATCGGAGGCTGGTTTTTTGCCGGGCAGGCTCTGCGGCCGGTGCGGCTGATGGTGCAGGAAGTGGACGGCATCACAGCCACCGACCTTACCAAGCGCTTGTCGCAGGCCGACGGGGCCGATGAGATGTCGCTGCTGGCCCAACGCTTCAACCAGCTGCTGGCCCGGCTCGAAACGGCGTTTGTGGGGCAGCGCACCTTCGTGCGCGACGCCTCGCACGAGCTGCGCACGCCCCTGGCCGCGCTGCTGGGCCAGCTGGAAGTGACGCTGCTGCAGCCCGAGCGCAGCTCCGAGGAGTACCGTCGGGTGCTCAAGTCCACCCTCCACGCCGCCCGCCGCCTCAACGACCTCACCAACGGACTGCTGCAAATTGCCCGCGCTTCCGACGACCCCGCCCTGCTGCCCATGGCGCCCGTCGACCTGGAAGAAGTGCTGCTGCAGGCCCACGAAGAAGTGCACCGGCGCTACCCCATGGCTTGGATTGATTTGGACTTCCAGGAAGTGCACCCCAGAAGCGGGCGCCAGCCGTACCGGGTGCGGGGCAACGAGCCCCTGCTGCTGTCGGCCGTGCTCAACGTGCTGGACAATGCCTGCAAGTTTACCGGGCCCGAAAGCGGCCGCCCCATCGTGGCGGTACTCACCGCTACCAAAGGACGAGTGCGCCTGGAAGTCCGCGACCAAGGCCCTGGCATGAGCCCCGCCGACCAGGACCAGGTGTACGTGCCGTTCTTCCGGGCCGAGGCAACGCGCGCCGTGCCGGGGCACGGCATTGGCCTGCCCCTTACGTCCAAAATCATGGCCCTGCACGGCGGCAGCATCCGCGTCGACAGCAAGCTGGGCCAGGGGACGTCGGTGCAGCTGGAGCTGCCAAGCGCTTAGCAGCAAGCTGTTAATGGCTGCGAATTTTGGAGTAAGCTCCTTTTAATCTCCTTTTAACTCAGTTTTAACCAAGGCTTAAGGGCGCCCGCGTAGTCTTGTGCTCACGAATTCCCCAGTAATGGGAATAATACTGCGTGCACCATATGAGCGTCTCAATATCAACCGAGCCCAAGATTACCTCTCCATCCCTGTCCGCTGCAGCTCCGCTAGGGCCCGGGCAGGGACCTTTCAGCACCATTGGGCAGGATGCGCCGGCCGGGCTGGTAGTGTTTCTGGTGGCGTTGCCGCTGTGCCTGGGTATCTCACTGGCTTCGGGCGCACCGCTGCTGGCGGGGCTGGTTACCGGCATCGTCGGCGGAGTGCTGGTGAGCTGGGTTTCCGGCTCCAGCCTGAGCGTGAGCGGGCCCGCGGCCGGCCTCACGGTGATTATGCTGTCGGCCATTGCCACGCTGGGCTCCTGGCCGGCGGTGCTCACGGCCACCGTAGTAGCCGGACTGCTGCAGGTGGCGCTGGGGGCGGTGAAAGCCGGCGTCGTGGGTATGTACTTTCCGGTGTCGGTTATCCGCGGCATGCTGGCCGCCATCGGCCTGACCTTGATAATGAAGCAGATTCCGCACTTCCTCGGGGCCGATAGGGACTATTTCGAGGACATGGACTTCCTGCAGTTCGACGGCCAGAACACCCTTTCGGCCATTGCCGAAGCCGGGCAGCACATCGGGCCAGGCTCGGTGCTGATTGGGCTGGTGTCGGTGGCGTTGCTGCTGCTGTGGGAAAGCAAGGCCGTGCGGCGGCTGTCGTTTACCCGGCTGGTGCCGGGCGCTCTGGTGGCCGTGCTGGCGTCCATCCTGCTCAACCAGTTGCTGAAAGCCTCCTTCCCCGAATGGCAGGTACGGCCCGAGCACCTGGTGAAGCTGCCCATCATTTCCTCGCTGAGCGACCTGGTAGGGGAGCTGACGGCGCCCGACTGGAGCATGCTCACGCAAAGCAAAACCTATCTGGTGGCGGGTACCATTGCCATTGTGGCCTCGCTCGAAACCCTGCTCAGCGTGGAGGCCGTTGACAAGCTCGACCCCCACAAGCGTAACACCCCGCCCAACCGCGAGCTGATGGCGCAGGGCGTGGGCAACATCGTGAGCGGCCTACTCGGCGGCCTGCCCATGACGGCTGTTATCGTGCGCTCCTCGGCCAATATCAACGCCGGGGCGCAAAGCCGGCTCTCGGCCTTCGTCCACGGCCTGCTGCTGCTCAGCAGCCTGCTGTTCCTGGCTTCGATTCTGAACCTGATTCCGTTTTCGGCGCTGGCGGCCGTACTGCTTTTGGTGGGCTACAAGCTCACCAAGCCGGCCCTGTACCGGGCGCAGTGGAAGCTGGGCTGGGCGCAGTTCATTCCCTTCATTTTCACCATTGTGGCCATCTTCTTCACCGACCTGCTCAAGGGGGTGGGCATTGGCCTGGCCGTCGGCTTCTTCTTTATCCTGAAAGCCAACGCCGAAGCGGCTTTCGTGGTGGATGACACCGATACGGAGCCAGGCCGGCACTACCTGCGCCTGTCGGAGCACGTGTCGTTTCTGAACAAAGCCAGCGTGGTGCAGGCCCTGGACCGCCTGCCGCACAACTCCCAAGTCGTCCTCGACGGCTCGCAGTCCAAGGTCATCGACCACGACGTGCTCGAAGCCATTGAAGCGTTCCGGCAGGCCGCTCCCGACCGGGGTATAGCGCTGGAGCTGCGCGGCATCCGCTCCGTGGCCGTTTCGGGACATTAAACTTGTTTTTTGCAAGCGCCCGGTGCCGTTTTTACGTAAGGAACGGCAACCGTGCGTTTACTTTGATTCATTATGCAACACATTCTGGAAGGCAACCGCCGTTGGGTGGAAGCCAAACGGGCCGAAGACCCCGAGTTTTTTCAAAAGCTGGCCGTAGGCCAAAAGCCCCGCTACCTGTTCATCGGCTGCTCCGACTCGCGGGTACCGGGCAGCGCCATCACCGGCACCGGGCCGGGCGAGATGTTTACGCACCGCAACATCGCCAACGTGGTGGTGAACACCGACATGAACCTGCTGTCGGTGCTGCAGTACGCTGTGGAAGTGCTGGAAGTGGAGGTTATCCTGGTGGTGGGCCACTACGGCTGCGGCGGGGTAGCGGCGGCGGCTTCCAACAAGCAGTACGGCCTGATAGACAACTGGCTAACCAACGTGCGCGATGTGGTGCGCCTGCACGAAACCGAGCTGCTGCGCATCAAAGACCACAACGAGCGGCTGCGCCGCCTGGTGGAGCTCAATGTGATTGAGCAGGTGCGCAACCTGGCCAAGACCAGCATCATGCAGAACGCCCGTAAAAAGCCCAACCCGCCCAAGCTGCACGGTTTGGTGTATGATTTGCACGAAGGCCTGCTGAAAGACCTCGAAGTAGATACCGAGGAGCAGCTCGGCGAGTTCTACTACATCTACAGCACCGAAGAGCAGGCCGAGGCGGAAGGCAAAACGGCCACTCCGTCGGTGGCGGCCGAGCCCCGGACGGCACCGAAAGCTAAGAAAGAAGGCGCTGTGCGTCAGGAAGACTAATTACCAGCGCCTTGTAGAAGCACTGTCATCTACAATCAGTTGGATTCTATTTCAAGAAGTGAAGTGCAACGGCTCAATCAGGCCTGCTGCGCTTCACTTTTTGCATGTATAGTGATGTAATAACGGCCAGGGCCAATCTAGTGCTCGCAGCTATGCATCTTTGTCTATGCTTCGTTCATTCCTATTCTACCTGGTTTTGCTGGCGCCGCTGAGCCTGGCCCACGCGCAACTGACCAAAGCGGCCCGCCCATACACCATAACCGCCAGCTCCCGAGCCGCCTATCTACAGGCCCGCCGCCGACCAACGGAGCCCTTGCTTAAAGACGAAAAGAGCATCACCAAGCGCGGCAAAACGCTGACTTTGCCGCTAAGCAATGGCAAAGTGCGTCGGCTGGTGGATTACGATAACCCAAACAATGAAGTCGGAATACGAAAGCACTCGTATGAAGGGAAGCTGGTAGCACTGCCTAAGTACCTCATACATCTGGAGCAGTGGGAGCACAGTGAGAAGCTATTGGTCGACCAGCAAACCGGCGCTGTAGATACCCTCAAGGGTAGCCCGGAGTTGAGCCCTAGCCACGGGAAAGTGGCAGCCTTGGAAAATTATTGGGAGTTAGGGGGCGCAAATGCAGCATGGCTCTACAAAGTGACGAGCGGCCGCGTAAGGCAGGCTTTTGAGCTGCCGCTGCCTGAGCATATCCCGTACTCGCTGGTGTGGGTGAATGACCGTTCGTTTATCCTGCGCCTATTCCCAATTGCAACTGCCGGGCAGGTTAAAAAGCAGCCCAGCTACGAAACCGACAGCGACGGCAAGTACAAGTTCACGTACTGGCTGGTGCAGCTGCGCTAACACTTAAATAGCATGACGAGCAGACTTTCTCTCCACACCCGCTGGCACCGCCTTACCGCGCCGCTTGTGGCCGATGAAGCCCGGCGTGAGGCCGAGTACGAGATGCTGGCTGCTGCATATGAAGCCCCCGGCCGGCATTACCACACCCTGGCCCACATCGAAAAGCTACTTGACCTGGTGGAACAGGCGGAGCTACAGGATGCGCAGGTAGTACAGCTGGCCGCATGGTTTCACGACGCCGTGTACGAGCCGCTGCGCTCCGACAATGAGGCGCTTAGCGCCAAGTGGGCTCGGACATTCCTGCGTGAATCGGGTCTGGAGCCCGAGCGGCAGCAGCGCGTGGCTTTTCTCATTGAGCGCACCCAAGACCACACCCTGCCCCAGCCGCTCGCTGATGCCGACCTGCTCTACTTCCTCGACGCCGACCTGAGCGTCCTCGGAGTCCCGGCCGCGGATTATTGGGCCTATGCCCGGCAGGTGCGGCGCGAGTACGCGGTGGTGCCCGGGGCGCAGTATCGCGCCGGCCGCAGTCAGGTGCTGGCCCGGCTGCTGGCCGCGCCGGAGCTGTTTCGCACCCCCGTCCTGCGCGCCGCACTCGACGTACCCGCCCGCCGCAACCTGCAGGCCGAGCTGGCAGCCTGGGAGCAGGGCGGCCTGCCGGCTGAATAGGGCGGTCAGGTGCCTCCCTGACAAGCGCGGTACAAAAAAGCCCGGTTACGCGAGGCGGTCCGGGCTGGCTGAGGTTCGTTCGTGCGAACCGGCTACGCTTTCTCCAGCTCTTGCCTGAGCCAGCGCTTGGCGGCAGCCAGGGTTTTGTGCTGGCTTGGGTTGATGGAGTAGGCCGGATTGCTGCTGAGCAAGGCGATTTGAGCGTCGATAGCCATTTGCCCAAACACATTGTTGGGGCGCACATAGGCGATGTGCCGGATGCCGGCGGCAAAGGCTCGTCCGGCCCAGTCGGTGGCCAGCCATTGCTGGTCGTGGGTTCTGACGGCTCCCATCGAGCGGGTATCGCAAAGCCAGCCCAGGGGGCGGGTGCTGCGGGCGTGCTCTGTATAAAGCGCAAGTCCGTGGTCTTTCAGAAAGCGAAGCTGCTGGCTGTTAGCAAAGCTTCGCCACTGCACCACTATGCAAGGAACATCAACGGAGAGGAGTAGAGCTCCGTAGCTTTCAGAATGTAGGATGCTGTCGGGCATCGGTGGCGGGCGTAATGCATCGGGCACTGGAATGAGTGGCCGGCTCGGTAGTTGCCGCATTACGTTAAGTATTAATACGGAGTTGTTGAGGTTTTTGATTTTCATGAAATAGCTCAATAAATAGTGGAAATAATTCTGAAAATTCATCTAAAAATGAAATTGCCGCTCTGAGGAAAGATGCGCCCCCAGGCGACCTTTTTGAGGAGTACCTTTGTTATTTTCCCGGCCGCCTGGGGCGGCTGGAACAGCTAGCACTGACTACTACTGCGAGAATGAAGGTTTGCATTGCCGAAAAGCCTAGTGTGGCCCGCGAAATCGCCACCGTGCTGGGCGCTACCCGCCGCATGGACGGCTACTATGAGGGCAATGGCTATCAGGTAACCTGGACGTTCGGCCACTTCTGCCAGCTTAAAGAGCCCGACGACTACGACCCCGCCTGGAAGCGCTGGAGCCTGCACAGCCTGCCCATGGTGCCCAGCAACTTCGGCATCAAACTGATGCGCAAAGACGAAGGGGTGGTGAAGCAGTTCCACACCATCAAGAAGCTGGTGGACGAGGCCGAGGAGGTTATCAACTGCGGCGACGCTGGGCAGGAAGGCGAGGTTATTCAGCGCTGGGTATTGATGGAAGCCAAGTGCCGCAAACCCGTCAAGCGGCTGTGGATTTCCTCGCTCACCGAAGAGGCTATCCGCCAGGGATTTGCCAACCTGCGCGACGGCAAAGAATTTGATTCGCTATACCAGGCCGGTAAAAGCCGGGCCGTGGGCGACTGGCTGCTGGGCCTGAATGCCACGCGCTTATTTACCCTCAAATACACCAGCTTCCAGGACAAGCAGCTGCTCAGCATTGGCCGGGTGCAGACGCCCACGCTGGCGCTGCTGGTGGACCGCTACCACGAAATCCGCAACTTCAAGCCCGAGCCGTACTGGGTGTTGCGCACTGAGTACCGCGGCACCATGTTCAGCCACATGGCGCCGCCCAAGCAGGCCAAAGAAGCCGAGGACGCGCCTGATGAGAAAACCCGCCTCAAGGCCCTGGGCTATTTCGTGAGCGAGGAGGAAGCCAAGCAGGCGCTGGAAGCAGTGCGGCCCGCGCCGCTGGTGGTTACCAGCATTGAGATTAAGAAAGGGCGTGAATCGCCGCCGCGCTTGTTTGACCTCACCTCCCTGCAGGTGCAGTGCAACAACCAGCTGGGCCTGTCGGCCGAGGATACATTAAAAATTGTGCAGGGCCTGTACGAGAAGAAGGCCGTCAGCTACCCACGGGTTGATACTACCTTCCTGCCCGACGACCAGTACCCGAAAATTCCGGGCATTCTGCGTGGCATCGGGTACGATGCGCTTACGGCCCCGCTGCTGGCTGCTAAGATTCCGAGAACTCCCAAGGTGTTCAACAACGCCAAGGTGACGGACCACCACGCCATTATTCCGACCGGGGCGGCCGGGCCGGGTGGGGGCATGGAAAGTAGCGTGTACGACATCATTGCGCGTCGTTTCATCGCAGCCTTTTACCCCGATTGCGAGGTAAGCAACACCACCGTGCTGGCCGAAGCGGCCGGCTACCCCTTCCGCGTGCGCGGCCGGCAGATTCTGAACCCCGGCTGGCGCGTGGTGTACGGCAACCCTGAGGAGCAGCAGGCGCCCCAGCCAGCAGCTAAGCCCGGTGAGGCTGGGGCCAAGGAAGGGGAGGGAGAAGACGTGGTAAGCACCATCCTGCCCACCTTCGTGCAGGGCGAAAGCGGGCCCCACAACCCGCGGCTGGATAGCAAGGTGACGCAGCCGCCCAAGGAATACACCGAGGCCATGCTGCTGCGCGGCATGGAAACGGCAGGCCGCAACATCGACGATGAAGAAATGCGGCAGGCCATGAAGGAAAACGGCATTGGCCGACCCAGCACCCGTGCCGCCATCATCGAAACACTGTTCAAGCGCAATTACATCCGGCGCGAGAAAAAGCGCATCGTGCCCACGCCTACCGGCATCGAGCTAATCGGCCTGATTCGCAACCCCACGCTGAAATCGGCGGAGCTGACCGGACAGTGGGAGCGCAAGCTGCGCCAGATTGAGAAGGGCGAGTTGTCATCGGAAGTATTCCTACAGGAGCTGACCGGGCTGGTGCAGGAGATGGTGCAGGAAGTAAAGCAGGATGCCAGCGGGCGGGCGGTGTCGTCGGCGGCGGCTAACCCCACCCCGCTGGCCCCACTCCCTGCCGGGAAAGGAGGGAGCCAGACGGCTTCGGCCGCACTTAGCGCTTCTGCGAAGGCTGCGGCGAAGGCGCCGGGAGCTTCTGGGCTGGGGTATTGCCCGGCTTGCAAGACGGGGCACATTCTGCGGGGCAAAACGGCTTTTGGCTGCGCGCGCTTCCGTGAGGGCTGTCAGTTCCGGCTGCCGGCCGAGGTGCAGGGCAAAAAGCTTAGCGACCCGCAGGTGAAGGCGCTGCTGGCCAAAGGCCGCACGCCCATAATGAAGGGCTTCGTGGGGGCTGATGGACAGAAGTTTGACGCTGCTATTGGCCTTGATGCCCAGCTGCAGCCCACGCTGCTGTTGGCGGCGGAAAGCAAGCCCAGCACAGCCTCCGAACCGGGGCAGATTCCCTGCCCGGTGTGCAAGCTGGGCACCATGCTCAAGGGCAAGGCGGCCTATGGCTGCTCCCGCTTCCGTGAGGACTGCCAGTTCCGGGTGGCGTTTGAATGGGGGGGCAAGCAGCTCACCGATACGCAGCTCAAGCTGCTGCTGCGTCGCGGCGAAACCAGTGTCATCAAGGGCTTTGTGTCGTCTAAAACCGGCAAGAAGTACGACGCTGCGCTGAAGGTGGAAGACGGGCGTGTGGTGCCGGTGTTTGTCTGAACCACGGATTGACGCGGATTTTTCGGATTACGCGGATTTTGTAGACGATTCGCTAAAGCCCTTGATAGTATTAAAAAGGCCACCCGCTGGGTGGCCTTTTCTTTTGACGCCACAACAATTCGTCAGCGCCATTCACAAAAGCCGTGTAATCCGAAAAATCCGCGTCAATCCGTGGTTCAGACAGGCTTTATTGCACCACCAGCTTGCCGGGGTAAATCACCCATTCACCTTGCTGGCTGAGCTGGTAGGTGTACACGCCGGGCTGTAGGCCCGCGCGGTCGATGGTCAGCTCAAGGCCGCGCAGGTGGGGGAGGCGGCGCACCACCCGGCCCAGGGCATCGGTGAGGGTCAGGGTGGCATCGGTGAGGGCGGGGCGGCCGCTCAGGTGCAGAATTGCGCTTTCCGTCAGCGGGTTGGGCTGCATGGTCGCCACAGCGGTGGCGCAGCTGGGGCAGGCGGGGCGGGTGGAGGAGATATCGACAATGAGTCCGGTGGCCATGGCATAGCCGTCGAAGCTGCCGCCGTGGTAGCGGGTGGGGTCGATGAAGGCGGGGGCCGGCGTCAGCATGTTGGCGGGGTTCACGGTGCTGGCCGAGCGCACACCCCGGATGGAGCGGTGCGAGGTGCGGGTGGGGTCGCCGAAGCCGCCGTAGGTGCGGTCCGATACCGAAGCCCATTCGCGCTGCCGGCTCCAGTTGCCGCCGCGGTAGTTAGAACCCAGGGCGTTGGCGGGGCTGGGCCAGGTGGGCACGTTCTGGTCGCCGTTGGCGTCCAGCTCGCCGTCGCCGTTATTGTTCAGGTCGAATAGGCCAGCGTTGGTGGCTACGGCGCCGTCTCGCTCAGCTACGGTGATGCAGCGCTCCCAGCAGTTGCCGCTCAGCTCCATGATGCCGTAGAAGCTGGCGCCGGCCTGTTCGCGGGTGGTGTTGGCGCGGGCGAAGATGCCGCTGCGCAGGGGGCCGTCGCCGCCGTCGCCGCCCACAAATGGCACAAAGGGCTGGCTCCCGCTCACGTTGTAAACCATGTTGGCGCTGGCGTCGGTGGTTTCGGTGCCGTCTTCCACGCCGCTGATGGTGCTGGCGCGGCCGGGGGTGGGGTCGCCCCAGGCGTGCTCACCAGGCACTACGGGCAGCGGGCCGCGGCAGGCCTTTTCGTACTCCAGCTCCGACATGGGGCGCAGGCCGGCCCAGTCGAGGTAAGCCGAGCCGTCGCCCCAAATCAGGAAATTGGCAGCCCGGTCGGGGCGGGCGCAGCTGAAGGTGATGGGCTGGCTGGTGCCCATGCCCGTGGCCGGGCAGGTGATGGTGTTGCGGAAGGCCGCCGCGGCGGTGCTGGTGCCGGCCATCACGTACACGTTGCCGCCGGCGGGGCTGTCGGCGCTGATGTTGACGGGCACACGGCGGATTTGCTGGGCCCGGGTCAGGCTGTTGAGGAAGTCGGTGTACTGGCCCTGGCTGATTTCGTACTTCATGCAGTAGAAAGCGTCGTAACCCTTGGGGAAGTTGGCACCCAGGGCCGTCGAGCCTTCGTAGTCGGTGCCGCCGATGGCCAGCATGTTGCCGGCCCCGCCAGCGCCGGTCTCATTCACCCAGCGGATGGCCCCGGCGGGTAGGGGGGCTTCGCTGCCAATCTGCGTGATGGAGCCATTGACGCTCACAAACTCATTGCTCAGCGCCGAGTTGCTGGCGCTGTTGATGCTGAAAGCGGCCTGGGGCACCCGCACCATCTCCACGGCAAACACCTGAATGTCATAGCCTGGAATGGCCACGTTGCTTATACCATCGGCAACGGAGTCCCAGCGCAGGCGCACGTTGGGCGCGCTGAAGGTGCCGGCACCCATGGCCGAGCGGTACAAAAACACGCCCTTGCCGTCGTTGGCCGCATTCAGGGCCACGCCGCTGGGCACGCTGTAGTCGGCATCCACGGTCGACAGCGTGGCGGTGCGCCACAGGCCGCCGGCGCGCGAGCGGAACTTGACAAACACCCAGGCGGCGTCCCAGTTGTCGGTGTCGCGCCAGGAATTTTCCCACTGCACCGACACCGTCAGGTCGTAGCGAGGGGCGCCGGTTGGCGCCGGGCTAAAGTTGTTGTAGCTGACTCTGATGTTATTGGCCTGCACCAAAGCAGGCAGGCCGGCGGCCAGCAAAAGGGTAAGAAGTTTCTTCATAAAGCAGGAGTAAAGAGCATGCACCAGAAAAGGTGTTTGCCAGGGTAAAAGTAAGAAATGAACTGCGCTGCGAAAATGAAGTATTATAGAGTAGGTTCTGCTCAGCTTTTTAACTAGGCTTTTTTGCGTTTTGCTTGAACCAATAGACACGCAAAAGGCTCCGCACTGCTAAGTGCGGAGCCTTTTGGCGAAGGTGATAAAGGCACTACTGCACAGCTACCTTTTGCCGCACTACCCCAGCGGGGGCGCTCAGCTCAAGCTGGTAGATGCCCTTGGGCTGCTGGCTCAGGTCGAGGTCTGCTGAAAGCCCTTGGCCGCTGGCGTAAGTGCGCTGCAGCACGGTACGGCCCAGGGCGTCGCGCAGGCGCAGCTGCACGGCACCCGGCAGGTTGGTTTCCACCCGGATGCGGCCGTCGGAGCTGGGGTTGGGGTAGGCCTGCACGGTTTCGGCGGGCAGCAGGCGGGGCTGAGTGGCGAGGGCAATGGCTTGGAAGTTTTTGTAGTTGTCGCGGTGCAGGTACTCCAGCCCGTTGGTGATGCCGTCCTCATAAAACATGCGGATGCGGCGCACCACGTCGCCGGTGGCGTTGTAGGTGTAGAGGTAGCGGTGCTCAATCTGCGTAGTCCAGGTGCCGGAGCTGGCCACCCAGTTTTCCTCGCGGTAGCTGGTCAGGTTGCCGGCCGCGTCGTAGTCATTGGCTATGCTGGTGTGGTTGACGAAGCCGCTGGCCTGCTGCAGCTGCAGGGTGCGGCGCTCGGTTGTGGGCGAGTAAGTACCCACAAAGCGGTACTGAATCCAGTTTGGGCTGTAGCGCTCCTCTATATCAGCGCTTTGCATCTGGTCTTTGGCGAAGTCGTGCCACACCACCATGGTCGTGCGAATGGAGTCGCGCCAAGTGCCGTTAAACCAGTTCTGGGTGGTTTCAGCGGTCCATTCACCACTAGTCGGCACCGTATAGAGATATCGCTCGCGGTTGATGTAGGTATTATTCGAGAAGTCGAGTCGTTGCTTGACTTTGGCAACGACCTGGCCGGCGGCATTGTATGTGTATTGGAATCGTGTTCCTTTCATGGTCAGCCAGGTGCCCTGGTCGTAGCCTTGTAGTAGCTCCTCAGTGAGCTGATTGTGACTATCGTAGGTCATGGTTGCCCGGGCCACGTTGGCGAAAGCAAAGCCGTTCCAGTTTTGGTAAAGCTCCTGCAGCAGGTTGCCGTTGGCATCAAACGTTCGGGTCATGTTGGTTTGCGGCATCTGCGTTACTGAGTCGGTATCCGCTTGCCGGGTCAGGCGGGCCTGGCCGTCGTAGGTGTAGGCCTCGGTCACGGCATCCGTCCAGCTTTGGTTGTTCCAGCTATAGTGTACGCAGGTACCAGGGCGTCGCACGCTGGTAGCAGTGCTGCGACTGCCGGCGCTGCGCATACCGGGAAAGGCAGCGAAGCGGGTAGCCGCGTGGACCACCGTGGGCCGCTCGGCCAGCGGACTTTGCTGGGCCTGGGTTGAAAAGGCGAGGGCATTGCCGCAAAGGGCAAGCGTAAACAGGAGCTTGTTCATGGTGCAGAAGAGGAAGAGGTGGGCTAAAAGTGGTGGGAGAGTGCCGAACCGTTCACTCGGTAAGGTGATGCAAATTTCCGCCGGCCCGTTGCCCTTTTCGTCGCGAAAAGTAGGTAATTCGGTACTACTGGAAAACCAGTAATTTTCGCTAAGCAGCAGCGAAATGCTCCCGGGGCACAGTAGGTTTGCCCTGCTGCTTATTGGCTTTTCTATGAAATTTCTTCTCATCCGGTCCTGGCTGCCTGCTCTGCTGCTGGCGCTGCAACTGCAGTCTGTTCGTGCCGCCACGCCCGCCGACTCGGCCAGGGTGCCGGGCCTGCTGGCGGAAGGGGCTCAGCTGGTGGGCCGCGACTCGGCCAAGGCGCGGCGCCTGATGCGGGAGGCTGTAGCACTCAGCCAAGGCAGTGGCTACCGGTTTGGTGAGGGCGCGGCCTGGAATGCGCTGGCCGTGCTTAGCAGCAGCTACGGCGACACCCTGCGCAGCGCCCGCTACCTGGCCCGCGCCCGGCAGGTGTTCGGGCAGCTCTACCGCGTGCGGCCCAGCAAGCAGGTGGGCCTGCAACTGGCCATCATCACCAACAACCAGGCGCGGGAGCTGTACATGAAAGGACGTGTGGAAGCAGCGGGCCGCATCATGCTGGAAGCCCTGCGCTACGTGCGCGCCATCAACGACGTCCGCTTTCAAATTAACTTTTACTCCAACCTGGGCTACCTTTTCATGACGCTCAATCAGCCCGACAAAGCGGCCAGCTACTGGCTGGAAGGCTGGGCTCTGCGCGAGCGTGGGCGGCAAGCCGTGGAGCTGGCTACCATCAGCTCCAACCTTTCGCAGTACTATGATGCAATAGGACAGACACAAAAGGCTCTGGAGTTTGTGCAGCACACCAAAGACCTGGTGGAACATGGCCCGCCCCAGGCAGCCTGGGATGAATACTACACAGCCCAGGGTAAGTTCTACATCAACCACGGGGAGCCGGCCAAAGGCGTGGCCATGTTGGCGCAAGCCATCCAGCTCCGCCAGCAGGCCGGCGACCTTGACGTGGTAAGCACCCTGCGGCTGGAGCGGGCCAGGGGCCTGCAGCAGCTGGAGCAGTACACCCAGGCGCGGGCCGAGCTGCTGGAAAGCCTGCGGCTGATGCGGCAGGTAGGGCAGGTAAACCTGTCGCGGCCCCTGGCGGCGCTGGTGGAAGTAGAAGAAAAGCTTGGCCACCCGGCCCAGGCCCTGGCCTACGAGCGGCGCCGGGCGGCCCTGCAAGACAGCATCAACAGCGTGGCCGTACGCAACCAAATCAACAGCCTGGAAACGCAGTTCCGCACCCGCCAGCAGGCCGAGCGGATTGCGCTGCTGCAGCAGCGCCAGCACCTGCAGGCCGACGAGCTGCGCCGGCAGCGTACACTTTCTATCGTGTCCTTGGCCCTTGCTGCCACCCTGCTGGGCGCGGGTGGCCTGGGCTTTATTGCCCTGCGCAACCGCCGCAAGGTAGAGCAGCAGCAACAGCAGCTGCAAGCCCGCAAAATTCAGGAGCTGGAGCAGGAGCGCCAGCTGCTGGCCACCGAGGCCATGCTGCGGGGGCAGGAGGAAGAGCGCAGCCGCCTGGCGCGCGACCTGCACGACGGCCTGGGCGGCATGCTCTCGTCGGTGAAGTACTACCTGGGCAGCGTGCGCGGGGCCGTGGTGCTGCCCGAAGCCAGTGCCCAGCTGTTCAGCCGCTCCCTCGACCAGCTCGACTCGTCCATCAGCGAGCTGCGGCGCGTGGCCCGCGACATGATGCCCGAAGCCCTGCTGCAGTTTGGGCTGGTGCCGGCCCTGCGCGACGTGTGCGACACCCTGCGCCACAGCCAGCAGCTGGAAGTGAACTACCAAACGTTTGGCTTGGAGGAGCGGCTGCCGCAGCGCACCGAAGTGGTGGTGTACCGTCTGGTGCAGGAGCTGCTCAACAACGTGCTCAAGCACGCCCAGGCCCGGCACGTCATCGTGCAGCTCAGCCGCAACGGCCGCCAGGTGCAGGTGACGGTGGAGGACGACGGCGTGGGCTTCGACCCCGCGGCCGCCCGCAGCGGGGTGGGCCTGCGCAGCATTCAGGCCCGCGTCGACTACCTGCGCGGTGCCCTGGACCTGCACACGGCCCCAAACCAGGGCACCACCATCACCATCGACTTCACGCTCCCGGAAAAAGGTAGCCAAGCCCCAACTACTGACCTTACATGATGCCTTCGCCTGATAACTCCGCTATGCTGCCCATCCGGGTGCTGCTCGTCGACGACCACCGCATGGTGCTCGAAGGCCTGCGCGTGCTGCTCCAGCCCCTGGAATACGTGGAAGTGGTGGGCACCGCCGGCACGGCGGCCCAGGCTCTGGCACTGGCCGCCACCAGCCAGCCCGACGTGGTGCTGCTCGACATCAACCTCCCCGATATAAACGGCATTGAGGTGTGCCGGCGCCTGGTGGCGCAGCAGCCCGCCATCAAAGTGGTGGCGCTTACCACCCTCAACGAGCGCAGCTACCTGACGCGCATGCTGCAGGCCGGGGCGGCTGGCTACGTGCTGAAGAATGCCCTGCCCGAGGAGCTGGCCGAAGCCATTACCAAGGTTTACGCTGGCAAGAAGTTTTTCAGCGACGAAATCCAGGACCTGCTGCTGCAGCCCGAAAAGCTAAGTGCCTCCGCCGCTCCGGTGCTCACCCGCCGCGAAAAGGAGGTGCTGGCTTTCGTAGCCGAAGGCCTGACCAGCCAGGAAATGGCCGACCGGCTGTTCCTCAGTCCGCTCACCATCGAGTCGCACCGGCGCAATCTGCTCACCAAGTTCGACGTAAACAATACGGCCACCCTTATCAGGATGGCCGCGCATTGGAGCTTGATTTAGAAACGAATAATGCCAGTGGCTTGGCTTTATTCTTTAACCCAGCGTCCGCGCCAGGCTTCGCCATCCACGGACGTCTCGACCAAGTACAGGCCCGGCGCTAACTGCGGCAGCTGCAGCGGAATACCCGTTAGGCCAGCGGGCAGCTGAAGCTGCTGCCGGTGCACTTCGCGGCCGGTGGCATCGCGCACGAGCAGCGTGGCAGCCTGTGCCCGCTGGCTGCGAAGCTGCACTACCGGAGCTGCCCCCGGGTTGGGTGCCAGCGTTAAGGCCTGGCCGCTTTGGCCCGCGCGGGTGCCCAGCACACCCAGCCGGCCAGCGTCGTCGATGCTTTGCGCGTAGATGCCGTCGTCTACGCGGCGGTCCGCCCACACCACTACCAGTTGGTTGTTGGAGTAGGGCAGGGCCGAGTAGTTCAGCTTTTCACTAACCGCCGTGCTCAGCAGCGCATTGCCGGTGCCAGTCGGGAAGGTGCCGGTGGCACCCGCGTAAGAAAGGCGAGTAGCCGCCAGCAGGCGGTTCTGGCCCGTGGTATTTTCCGTGTACACGATGATGAGCCCGTTGCCGGTATCGCGCAGGGCCTGGGCCGAGTAGTAGCCGGCATTAACCGGAAACACCTCCACGCCGGTACTAGCCTGGGCCGGGGGCGTGAGCACCGCGCCGGTGGCCGGGGCAAGCCGCTGGAATGCAATGCCCGACGAGGATTGGCTGGAGTTGGTCACGTTGAGGGCTACGTACAGCTCATTCTGGGCGGGCACGTACTGCAGCTTGCCGTCGAAGCGGGCAGTGGTGGTGCCGGTCAGTACCTCGGTACCCGAAGTGCTCCACAGGCTGCCGTCAGCCAGCACGCGCTGCACGTACACGTCGCCCAGGCTGGCGCTGGCAGGGTTACCACTGTTGAACGCCACGAAGTAGCCGCCCGCGCCATCGGGAATGGGCTGGGGGAAAAAGGCGAAGCCAATGGTTTTGTCGCTTACTCGCTGGGGGGCCGTCCACACGGCCGTGCCGTTGGCATTGAAGCGCTGGGCAAACATGGTGGATACCCCGAGGCCAAAGCCGGAGCGGCGCACGTAGTGCAGCAGGAAGTCGTCGGCGCCGGTGGCCAGGGGCACCGCCCGCTCCAGGTTGGCGCTGGTTTCCTGCAGGAGCAGCGGGGTGCTCCACAAGGCGGTGCCGGCCGGCGAGAACTTCTGCAGGGCAATGGCGTTGGGCCCGCTGGTGTCGGCGTTCCAGGCCACCACCACATTGCCGCTGTTAAGCACGGCGATGGTGGGAGCCAGGCCAGTTGAGCCGGCCGGGCCAAGCAGCTGGATGCCGTTGGCGCCCCAGAGCTGGGTGCCGCTGGGGCTGATTTTGTAAATCACGCACTGAATAGTACCCGCGGAGCGGGTATCCTGAAAGGCCAGCAGAGCGTTGCCGGCCGCGTCGCTCTGCAGGTCGTAGCGAAACAGGGCCGAGCTCTGAGGCTGGTTGCTGACCAACAGACCGGTTGGCCCCAGCGTCTTGTTGCCGTTGCGGTCGAGCAGTTGCACGCGCATCTGGTAGCTGCTGCCTGCGCCGGCTTCAAACCATGATATCCAGGTGCCGCCAGCCGGGCCCGGCGCTGCCAGGGGCGTTACTTCCGTAGTGCCGGCGGCGTCTTGCACTACCGTATTTGCCGCTGCATTGCTGGTCCATTGAGCCTGGGTAGCAAAGGAAAAGCAGGAGCATAGTGCGATGGATATCAGTTGTTTCATATCGTGGTGTGAAAGAAGTAGTGAAGGCAGTATTCCAAAAAGAAAGCAACTTGGATGGAGTCCTAGCAGCAAGGAGCATCAAAGATAGAAGCTTGCTTGTCGCGGTCTATTCAGGTACTGGCTTGGTTAATTTTCCCATTTAAAAAAAGCGTGCACCGGCCTCCGGCCAATGCACGCTTTCCGTGTCGAGGTGACTTATGAGTTAGCTCTTGCGGTAGAAAGGCTCGATGGTACGGAAGTAAGGGTTCACACCTTCATCCGAGGTTTTGTCGAGCAGCATCAGGTCCACGTACTGATAGTTGGCCGTCTGGCCCTGCAGCACCGGTCCCAGCTCCTGCAGGAAGCTCGGGTCGGGCGTGCTGCTTTCGAAGGCCAGCAGCAAGCGCGGCACTTCGGGCGCGTTGGCCAGCTGCATCTGGGCCAGGAAGGCGGTGTTGATGTGGGTCTGGCCGGCGGCCCAGGCGGCCACGGCATCGGCCAGGGCGGCGGGGTACTCGGCGGGCTGGCTGAGGAGCACCTGCGCGTCACCGCCGGCCGGGGAGAGCGGACCGGTCAGCTGCCCGGCGAGCAGGGCAGCCAGCTCTTCTTTCGGCAGCAGCTTACCGGCGGGCGAGAAGGGGTTCAGCACGCAGTCCTGACCCTGCACCATGCTGAAGAAGGCGTGGCCCGGCACCCGCACGTAAGGTACGGACTGGTCCTGGCCGCCGTCGCTCAGGCGGGCCGCCGAGCTGAAAATGGGCAGCTTGCCATCGTTGAGCGTCTGCAGCTGAATTTCCTCGCCCTCGCTGAGGGTAATCTCGCCGGGCTCCATACCCTCCTTGGGTGCCAGAATCATAAGTATTTCCTCCTGCAGCAGTGCTTGATAGAAGGCCGGGCGGGCATTCTCGTCGGTAGCGGCCAGGAGCAGCAGCTGCTCCAGCACGTTCTCGGGCTGGAAGGGCAGCGGCGGCGGGGTGGGCTCGGCGTAGGGGTTTGGTGCTGGCGCTGCCGGGGCGGCGGGCGCTACATACTTGGAGCCCTGGTAGCGGGGACCCGTGGCTGGCTTGTCGGGCTGCGCGGCGGCGGGGGCCGCCGGAGTGGCTGGGGTGCTGGGAGTTGCCGGCTTGTCGTCGGCGGGTTTATTCTTCAGGAAATCGAAAAGGCCCATGAGGTAGGAGTAGGTTAGTCGTGCAAATTACGGCGCAGCGCCTACTTGGGCGCACACAATTCTTGCTTTCTCACCAGCAAGCCCCAAAAAAAGATGCGCTACTGCGGGCAGCCCGTCAGCTGCTCCTGCACTTCGCGGATGGTGCGCGGCCGGCCTTCGTTGCCCCAGTGGCTTTCGATGTAGTTGAGCAGGTTGGTGAGCTTGGCCGGGCTCAGCTCGGGGTGAGCGGGCATCACCTGGTTGTAAAGCACGCCGTTGACGGTGATGGGCCCGTGCTGGCCCCGCCGGATAAGACAGGGCAGCTCGGCCCGGTGCAGGCGCAGGTAATCGGCCCCAGCCAGCGGCGGAATCAGGCGCTCCAAGCCCTGGCCCTGCTCGCCGTGGCAGCTGGCACAATGCTCGGCGTACAGCCGCTCGCCCTGATTTTTCTTGTTGGTAAAGCAGGCCGTCAGCAGCAGCGGCAGCAGCCAGCAGCCCGCCCGCCGCAGGCTGCGGGTTCCGAGCCGGGCGGGTCGGTAAGCCTGAGGACGGGCGGATTGCTGGGGCATAATGGATGAAACTGGGCTTATTGCCGCGCTACGCCGGGCTTGCGCTCGGCCATCTCATCAAAAAGGATGGGCAGCTCCTTGAACAGGCGCTCCACTTCCTTGGGGTTGAGGCTGTCGTAGAGGCCGCGCACATGGCCCTGGTCGTCGACCAGCGCGAAGGTGCCGTTGTGGGCAAAGCCGCCGGGGGCCGTCTGGTCGGGCTGGGCGGCGGTGAAAAAGCCCCGGGCCAGCTGAAACACCGTGTCTTTGTCGGTGGTAGCAAAGTGCCAGCGCTTGGGGTCCGTCACGCCCAGGCGCTGGGCGTAGTCGGCCAGCACCGGAATGCTGTCGTGGGCCGGGTCGATGGTCAGCGAAAGGAAGGCCACTCGCTGGTCGTCCTTATACTTTTTAAACACCTTCAGCAGCTCGCTCTGCATCTTGGGGCAGATGCCGGGGCAGGTGGCGAAGAAGAAGTCGGTGATATACGCCTGGCCGGCAAAGGTCTGGTTCGTGACGAGCTGTCCGGCCTGGTTGGTGACGCGGAACGCGGGCGCCGTGGCGTAGATGGTATCGGCCGGGCCGCCGTTGGGGTTGGCGCGCACGTCGGGCTCGCCCAGGATGGGCAGGCGGGCGGGCTTGTCGGCCCCCGAGTCGGTGCAGGCCGTGAGCAGGGCAGCTGCCAGCGCGGGCAGCAGAATCAAACGTCGGAGCATGGCTTACTGAACAGGAGTGGCGGCCGGTTGTTGCTTGAGCAGCGCCGTGGCCGAGTCGATGGCGCCACGCTGCTGCTTGTCCACGGCACTCAGAATCTGCTGCTGCTGCTGGAAATACGCCAAGCGCTGCGCTTCAGGCATGGTGCTGTCGGGCGCCTGGTACTGGTGCATCCAGCTCATCATGGCATTGTCGGCGGCTTGCAAGCCGCGCAGGTAGGGGGCCGCATTGGCAACTTTGGCCTGGGTGATTTTGGCTTTAAGCTCAAACAGTTGACCGGTCTGGGCCATCAGCGAATCGTGGCGGGCCATCACGGCCTCTTCAGCTTGAGCAGCGGGCGAAACAGCTTGTTGCTCAGGCGCCGAAGAGCAGGCGCTGGTCAGCAGAAATAACGCCCCGCCAACGGCGGGAAGCAGGATGTTTTTTAGGGAAAAACTCATGCTGCAAAGGTACAGCCCACTGCGGCACCAGAAATTGCGGCGGGGCCGGGCATAACCGGACGGCTCTCGTACCGCGGTTGAAGCCTGTGCTTTAATTTTCAATCAAAAAAGCCGCCTGCCGGTTTGCCTTACTCATTCACCTCAACTCTTTCCACGATGAACACCCGCCAACTTGGCCAATCCGGCCTCACTGTTTCGGCCCTGGGCCTGGGCTGCATGGGCATGTCCGACTTCTACGGGCAGACCGACGATGCCGAGAGCATCCGCACCCTGCACCGGGCCCTCGACCTGGGCATTACCTTCTTCGACACCGCCGATATGTACGGCCCCTTCAAAAACGAGGAGTTGCTCGGTAAGGCGTTCAAAGGCCAGCGCAACCGCCTGGTGCTGGCCACCAAATTCGGCATTCAGCGCGACCCCAGCGACCCCAGCAAGCGCGGCATCAACGGCCGGCCCGAGTATGTGCGCGCCGCCTGCGAAGCCAGCCTGCGCCGCCTCGGCACCGACTACATCGACCTCTACTACCAGCACCGCGTCGACCCCAACACGCCCATTGAGGAAACAGTAGGGGCCATGGCCGAGTTGGTGAAAGAAGGCAAAGTGCGCTTCCTGGGGCTGAGCGAAGCCGCGGCGGCTACCGTGCGCCGGGCCGTGGCCGTGCATCCCATCGCCGCCCTGCAAAGCGAGTACTCGCTATGGAGCCGCGACCCCGAAGACGAGATTCTGCCCACCTGCCGCGAGCTGGGCGTGGGCTTCGTACCGTACTCGCCCCTGGGCCGCGGATTTCTCACCGGCCAGATTAAAAGCTTCGACGACCTGGACCAGGACGACTACCGCCGCCACACGCCCCGCTTCCAGGGCGAAAACTTCCAGAAAAACCTCGACCTGGTGGCCCGCATCAACGAGCTGGCCCGCCAGAAAGACTGTACGCCCGGACAGCTGGCTCTGGCCTGGGTGCTGGCCCAGGGCGACGATGTAGTGCCCATCCCCGGCACCAAGCGCGTGAAGTACCTGGAAGAAAACGTCGGTGCCCTGCAGGTGTCACTTTCCGCCGATGAGCTGGCCCAGCTCGATGAAATTGCGCCCAAAGGCGTAGCCGCCGGCACCCGCTATCCTGCTGCCATGATGGGTTCGGTGAACGGGTAATTGGTAAATAATATCTGTCATTGCGAGGACGAAGGACGAAGCAATCCGTCCTGTTCTCAGCGACCAGCCTTCTAACTATGAAAAGCCCCGACACCAGCAATGGCGTCGGGGCTTTTTTAGGTGTCACAACTTGTTTGTCACTGAATGCTAGAGGACGGATTAGCTTCGCTGAACTTCGTTTGCCGCGTTCCATCTCTACTTGATGCGCAGAATGTTCCGCTCGCAATGGCAGGTGCTTCCATCTACGAAGGCAGCAGGTCAATCCACCCGTCTTCGCTTACCACAACGGCCAGCACGGGGTACTTGCTGCTTTGGGCGTAGCGTAGGGCCGAGTTGAAGCGGGCGCCGCGGGAGGAGTCGCCTTTGTCGGTAGCCAGTCCGTCGAGGATGGCGCCGATGGCGTGGCACATGCCGTTGGGCTCGATGAGCACGGCGCCATCGATGTTAGTGACCAGACGCAGCACCGAGGGCGTCATGATGCGCGGAACGACGCGGAAGCATTGCCGGCTCAGACGCTGAGCTTCCTGGGCGGCGCCGGTTGTGATGACGAGGATGGTGCCCGTGGGCTGGCTCGTAGCCGACTGCGCCAAATCCCAGAGGTAGTCGATGCTGTCGAGGTTGAGCGAGGGGAAAACGATGCGCGCCACGCGGGCAAAGTTGTCGGCCGCCACCTGGCCCTGGGGCAGGCGGGGCGTATTGCTCACTACGCGCATCAGCACGTTGTGGGCGTGGCTGACTTCCCAGCTGTAGTGGTTGGTGAAGTGCACCGTTACCAGGTGCTCGAACTGGGTGTCCGACTCAGGTACCAGCTGGCCCAGCCCGAAGACGTGCGAGGCATCCGAAATCAGAGCCGTGTGGCCTTCGCTGAGCTCCAGCAGCTTGCGGATGGAGCGGTGGTCGCGCAGTGGCACCGGTGCTTCCAGCGTGAGCACCGGCATGATGGCCGGGTGCAGGCGCCGGCTCACCAGCAGGGTGCCAATGCCTTCGTCGCCTTCGTGGCGCAGGGCGGCCACGCCGTTGCAGGCATCGTACAGGCCGTGGGTGGTGCCCGGCGACACGCCCAGCATCAGCCGGCGCCCGGCCGAGCGCAGCAGCTCGTTGTAGTCGCGGTCGAGCATGGGCTGGTCGTTGTCGGCCGTATCGGCTTCGCGCAGGGCCCGGGTGCAGTCGTGTAAAAACTCCAGCACCGCCGCGTGGGGCAGGTTGCCGGGGCGGGTACTGCTGGACTTGGGCAGGGTGTAGTAGCCCTCGTAGCAGTCGGCCGCCAGCTGCAGCACCACCGTCACCAGGTAGCCCTGCAGGTTCACGGGCACCGAGCAGAAGGAGCGCCGGTTTTCCACCCGGCTGTAGCTGAGCTCGTTGAGCGTGGTTTCGGTGGCGCGGCACACCAGCTCGTACCAGCGCTGCTTTTCGTAGCGGTCGTGGTCGTTGGGGTGGAGGTGGTACACGATGTCGCGCGGACCGGCATCGGCTTCCAGGGCGGCGGCCCGGTTTTTTATCTCCGCAAAGTCATCAGGATTGTAACGCACCGAGGTGGGCTCCAGCACCACGGCGTTGGGCTCATCGCCTTCCTTGGCCGAGGCCAGCCCCAGCAAAAAAACCTCGGGCCGCAGGCTGCGGTCCAGCAAATTGAAAACGCCTTCGGCAAATAGCTGCGCCGAAACTCTGAACAGACTTTGGTGTTCCCACATGGGCAAAAAAGAACGGCCCGGCCCCTGTGCAGGCCCGACTTCGCCCGAACTACGCAAAAAAAGCCCAAACGGTGGCAATCGGCCGAAAATTGGTTGTTGTAGCTTGGCATTCCCCTCCCCAAATCCGTATCTTCGGAAGGCCGCATTGCCTGCTGCGCTGTCCTTCCATTCACCCTCTTAGCCCCGCCGCCTATGCTTATCGACATGATACTGTTTGTGATGGCGGCCATCTCCTTCATTCCTATCATGACGGGGTATTGCGCGCATTCCTACGGGCGCTCATTCTGGCTATGGTTTGCCCTGGGCTGGCTGCTGCCGCTGGCCTCGTTTTTCCTGCTCATAGCTTTATTAGCCCGCGACGAGCTGGACCCCGGCCGCCAGTTGGTACGTGAAGCCCGGCAGATTTTGCGCGAGGCAGAGAAGAAGGCTGTTAATAGTGAAAAGTGAACAATGAGCAGTTAACAATGAAAAGTGTGCATTGAGTAGCAAGCAAAAGGTACGCGTCTCGTGAAAAAAACGTGTCATTGCGAGCGTTAGCGAAGCAATCCGTCCTCTAGCATTCAGTCGCAAACGAGTTGTGATACATGAAAAAGCCCCAACATCAAACCAGATGCTGGGGCTTTTCACATTACCTGGTTAGTCGCACAGAGAGGACGGATTGCTTCACTGCGTTCGCAATGACACGTCTTTTTCGCGATTCGCGTAGCCTTTGCTCACCGCTCACCGCTCACCGCTCACCGCTCACTGCTCACCGCTCACTGCTCACTGCTGCAAAATGCCTTTGGCTACCCAGGCGCCGGTGCTGAAGCAACCTTGCAGCAGGTAGCCGCCGGTGGGGGCTTCCCAGTCCAGCATTTCGCCGGCCACGAAGGTTCCGGGGCGCTTGAGCAGCATCAGATGGTCGTCTACTTCGCTGAAGGGGATGCCGCCAGCAGTGGAAATGGCTTCGTCGAGCGGGCGCAGGCCGGATACCGGCAGGGGCAGGGCAGTAAGCGCGGCTGCTAAGTCCTCGGACGACAAGGCGGCTACGTTGGGCAGCACTTCGCGCAGCAAGGTGGGCACCGGTGGCCCCAGGCGCAGCTCGCGCCGCAGCAGGTCGGGCAGTGAAGTGCCGCGCCGCGCCTTGTGCAGCCGGGCCAGCAGCTGGTCTGGCGCCAGGTCCGGCTTGAGGTTGAGGTAGAGCGTGGCCGTGCCATTGGTGGCTAGCTCGGTCCGTAGCGAGGGCGTGAGGGCGTACACCGGGGTGCCTTCTACGCCGTAGGGCGTAAGCATCAGCTCGCCGCGCAGCGTGGCACTGGTGCCCGTGCACAGGCTGATATTCTTCAGCGGGGCCCGGTTTACTTTCTGACGAAAAAAATCAGACCAGGCAATTTCGGCGCCGCAGTTGGCAGGAGCGAAGTCAGCTACATCTACGTCAATGGCCCTGAGCAAGGGCGCCCAGCTGCCATTGGAGCCGGTTTTGGCCCAGCTTGCGCCGCCCAGCGCCAGCACGGTGGCGCGGGGCTCAATCACAATCTCTTCGCCGCTAAGCTCATTGCGCAGGCGCAGGCCCCGGCTGCCTGCAAAGCCCAGCCAGCGGTGCCGCACATTGATTTCCACGCCCAGCGCCCGCAGCCGGGTCAGCCAGGCGCGCAGCAAGTCGGCTGGCTTGTGCTGGGCTTCCGGAAAAATGCGGCCGCTGCTGCCTACGTAGGTAGCAATGCCCAGCTCGGCGGCCCAGGCCCGCAGGTCGGCGGAGGAGAAGTGGGCCAGCAGCTGCCCGAAGCGGCTGGCCTGGCTGCCGTAGCGGCCGGCAAATGCTGCCGCTTCCTCGCTGTTGCTAAGGTTGAAGCCCCCGTGCCCGGCTACCAGAAACTTGCGGCCCACTGTGGCCTGCGCCTCGTACAGGCGCACCGGCAGCCCGGCTTCGGCCAGGCGCTGGGCCGCCAGCAGGCCGGCCGGGCCGCCCCCAATGATGGCAACAAACGAGTTTTTATCAGCGCCCACTGTAGCTACAACCGCGGTTATGAAGGTGCAAAGTACGCCCTTGCCTGGCCCTGCCGCCAACATCCGGCGCCTGGTGCCCGTTAGCCCAGGGCATGGGACCATACTCTATACTTATCGGGCTGAGCCTGGCCGTGGTGCTGTCATACCTGTTCGACCTGGCGGCCCGGGCCACCAAGGTACCATCGGTACTAATGCTGCTGCTGGCCGGCATTGCCCTTAATCAGGCGGCGGCCTATTGGGATTTTCCGGTGGTGATACCCTCGGTGGTGCTGCAGCTGTTTGGCATCGTTGGGCTTATCATGATTGTGCTGGAAGGCTCGCTCGACCTGCACCTGAGCGCCGAAAAGTGGCCCTTGGTGCGTCGCTCGTTTCTGGCGGCCGGGCTTACCATGGTAGTGCAGGTGGTGCTGATAAGCTGTCTGTTGCGGCTGTATCTGGGTGCCAGCTGGCAGAGCTGCCTTGTCAACTCGGTGCCCCTGTCGGTGGTGAGCAGTGCCGTGGCCATTCCCAGCGTGGCCGGGCTCGGCGGTGAGAAGCAGGAGTTTATCATTTATGAAAGTACGTTTTCGGACATCTTCGGCATCATGCTGTTCAACTTCGCCCTGCAGGACAATTTCGCCCAGGGCTGGTCGGTGCTAACGTTTGGGCGCGACGTGGTGGCGGTGGGCGTGGTGGCAATTATCGGCACGGCGCTGCTGGTGTTTCTGCTATGCCGGCTTCAGGGCCACATCAAGTTCTTCCTGATTTTTGCCTTCCTGATTTTGATATACAGCCTGGCCAAAAAGCTGCACCTCTCGTCGCTGGTGGTGGTGCTCGTGTTTGGCCTGGCCGTCAACAATGCCGACCTGTTCATCCGCGGCCCGCGCCTGCGCCGCTGGCTGCGCCCCGAAAAGCTGGCAGCCGAGCTACACCAGCTCAAAAGCATCACCGCCGAGTCGGCATTTCTTATCCGCACTTTTTTCTTCCTGCTGTTCGGCTTCGCGATTTCGCTGCCCCAGCTGATGAGTGTAAAGCTGCTGCTGCAAGGGCTGTTGATTGTGGGTGTGCTCACACTGGTGCGCTTCGTGTACCTGCGCTACGTGGCCCGCACCGACCTTGTCCCGGAGCTGTTCATCGCGCCCAAAGGCCTGATTTCGGTGCTGCTTTTCTACAGTATTCCCAGCAAGCACCTTATCGGCGAAGTCAGCGAAACCATGCTCTTCGTCGTCATCCTGCTTACCGGCCTGCTGATGATGGTGGGGCTGCAACTCACTCGCCGCCCCCCGGAGCTGGGAGAGTATTGATTTGGCAGTGAGCAATTAACAGTGAACAGTGAACAATAACTGTTCATTGCTCACTGTTCACTGTTAATTGATTTAAGCTTCGCTTTCCATAATGAGCTGCCTTCTGTAGCGCACCAGGATGGCCGACTTCAGGATGAAGCCGAGGTAGCGTCCGTCTTCTTCGCAAACAGGTAGGGCCCAGGCGCCGTGGCGGTCGAGCAGCTCCAGGGTGTGCTCCAGGTCGTCGTCGGGCCCCACGATGGCGGGGGCAGGCTGCATGAGGTCGCGCACGCGCACGGTGGCGTAGTTGGCATCGTCGAACAGAGCATCACGCACCGAGTTGAGCGAGACCACGCCCAGCAGGCGGCCGCCGGCGGCCACCACCGGAAACAGGTTGCGCGAGGCGTGGCGGAACACGTCGACCAGCTCGCCCAGCGTAGTGTTGGGCCGCACCGGGATGAAGTCGGTTTGCAGCAACTGCCGCGGGTCGAGCTTGGCCAGCAAGCCGCGGTCGCGGTTGGCGTACACGTCCACGCCTTTCTGCGTCAGCTTGCGGGTGTATACCGAGTAGGGCTCGAAGTACTTGGTGATGAGATAGGAACTGCTCGTTACCACCATCAGCGGCACGAACAGAGCATAGCCGCCCGTGATTTCGGCAATGAGGAAGATGGCCGTGAGCGGGGCGTGAATAACACCGGCCAGGGTGCCGGCCATGCCCAGCACCACGAAATGCACTTCCGGGATGTGAATCAGCCCGCTCATGTTGATGAGGCGGGCGAAGAAAAAGCCGGCCAACGCCCCCGAAAACAATGAGGAGCCGAACATGCCCCCGTTGCCGCCAGCACCTACTGTAACGCTGGTAGCCACCACCTTCAGCATCATACTGAACAGTACCAGCACCAGTAGCAGCCAAGGGTTGTCGTCGTGGTACACGGAGAAGATACTGCCGTCGGTAAGGCGCTCGGCTTTACCCGTCAAGAGCAGTTCCACAGTAGTGTAACCTTCACCGTATAGCGTGGGAAACAGGAAGATGAGGGCGCCCAGGGCCAGGCCGCCCAGCACTACCTTGCGCCAGTTCAGCCCCGGCCAGCGCTCAAAGAACTTCTCGGCGCCGTGGTACACGCGAATCATGTAGACCGAGAAAAAGGCCGTGAACAAGCCCAGCAGCACGTAAAAGGGTACGGCATCGACGGGCCAGCTGGTGGTGATGAGCACGAAGGGCTGGCCCGCGTACAGGGCCTTGGAAATCACCGTGGCCGTGGCCGAGGAGATTAGCAGCGGAATGAAGTACTGCGCCGGCAGCTCCAGCAGAATAGCTTCGACGGCAAACAGCACCCCGGCAATGGGGGAGTTAAAGATGGCCGCAATGCCCGCCGCTGCCCCACAGCCCGTGAGCAGACGGCGCCGCCGCCGGTCCACGTGCAGCACCCGGCCCATGTTGGAGCCCAGGGCCGCGCCCGTTACCGTAATGGGGGCTTCGGTGCCGGCCGAGCCGCCGAAGCTCACGGTCAGAAAAGCTGTAATCAGCTGCGAATACAGCTTGGAACGGGGCACAATGCTGCCTTCGCGGGCCGTGTTGTAGATGATTGGCCCCACGCCCCGGCCCAGGTTGCCGCCCAGCAGGTACTTGGTTACCAGTACAGTGAGGCCAATGCCCACGATGGGGTAGAGTGACAGGGCAAACACCCGGTATTGCTCAGCCACCCCGGCCTGTAGCAGGTTGGCCTGCCAGCGAATACAGGTTTTGAGCAGAACCGCGGCCAAGCCCGCCAGCGCGCCCACCATGATGCTCAGAAAGAGCATGTACATCCGCTCGCTCACGTGGCGGGCCCGCCACACCAGCAGCGGGCGCAACAAGCGGTGAACGGCGTTCTTTTGCATGGGCGCAGAAAAAGGTTAGCTCATTGTAGCAACGCAAAAACGGGGCCGGCAGATGTGCCTATGGCGAAGAAGTGCCTGCACTAGCTTCTTCCAAATGAATCGGCACTTAAGGGGGCATGGTTGCCCCAAACAGTAAATGAGTTAAAAGTTGAGAGTTAAAAGTTAAAAACAGAACGGCTTTTAACTATTAACTCTCAACTTTTAACTGACTACAGCTCCATAATATCCTCGTTCCAGAGCACGGGCTCGGCTTCGATGAACTCATTCATCATGTCCACGCACTCCTGCAGGTCGAGGTCCACGACTTCCACGCCGTGGCTTTCCATGAACTCGCGGGCGCCGTCGAAGGTACGCGACTCGCCCACGATGACCTTAGGAATCTTGAACTGCACGATGGTGCCGGCGCACATGTAGCAGGGCATCAGCGTGGAGTAGATGACGGTGTCGCGGTAGCTGCGCTGCCGGCCGGCGTTGTTGAGGCAGTCCATCTCGCCGTGCTTGATGGGATTGAGCTCCTGCACGCGCTTGTTGTGGCCCCGGGCCACGATTTCGCCGTTGCGCACCAGCACCGAGCCGATGGGAATACCGCCTTGCGAACGGCCCAAACGGGCTTCGTCGATGGCAGCTTGCATGAATTGGTCCTTCGTGTTTTGTTCAGACATAGTGGGAATTGAGTTAAAGCGAAGCCTAATAAACGTGTCATTGCGAGTGGAGCAACGCGGAGCGCGGCAATCCTTCCTCTCTCAGCGCTACGCTTGTTGAAGTGATAAGTAAAGTTGGAAAGAGGTTAGCTACTAAATGAATTTGAAAAAGCGTGTCACTTCCTTAGGCTAGTCGCACAGAGAGGACGGATTGCCGCGCTTCACTTCGTTGCGCTCGCAATGACATCTTAGCCTCAACGCGCGCAAATCCCCCGATACGGGCAATGCTCGCACTTGGTGAAGTCGTCGGTTTTGCGGATGGGCTCGGCGGGGTCGAGCATCTTGAGTACAATTCTAGTCACTAATTCCTCGGAAACCTCCACAAAATCGCGGCCGTCCTCGGTGAGGAAGCTCAGGTCGGCGGAGAGCAAGCCTTCGTCGATGTTGCGCAGAGAAAGAATGGCGGTGTCGGCGGTTTCGCGCTTGGCCGTGTGCGAGAGCATGAGACGGTAGAGCCAGAGCTGCCGCACCTTGTCGGCCGAGGAAGTGGCCTCACCCACGAGTCGCTCAATAGCTTCGGCGGCGCTGAGCTTGTTGCGGTAGCCGCGCAGCTGCAGGTCGCTGCGCTTCACCAGGCCCGACTTGTAGTCGACTACCCGCAGGCGGCCGTCGGGCAGCTGGTCGATGCGGTCGGCAAAGCCCGAGAGGCGCACTGCCAGCTTGTCGGGGCGGCCGGGCACGTCCACAAATACAGTGGCCGCCAGCTCTTTCTCCAAGCCGAATAACCGGAGCGGCAAAAGGCCCTGCTGCTGGGGCAGGCTTTCGAGCAAGCGCACCACCAGACGGGTAGCCACCTGGCCGTACACGTGGTTAAGGCCTTCGTCGGCTCGCACGTGCTTTTCACTTTCTTCCTGGCGCAGGGCGCGCTTCACTTCAATCGGCGCCTGGCGGATAAGCTCGGGGATGTCGGCCGCCGTGATGGGGCGGGCTTCCATCTCGAAAATGCCCAGCAGTTTTTCCAGGGCTTCGTGCACCATGGTGCCGAAGGTGTTGGCTTCCAGGGTTTCTTCCACAGCCTCATTTTCGTGAAAGCGGGCCACTTTGGAGAAGTAGAAGCGCAGGGAGCAGGCCAGAAAGTCGTTGAGACGGGAAGGGGAGATGTTGCGTTCCAGCACCCCGCGCAGGGCGGCCAGCATCTCCTCATCTTTTTCGAGAACTAAGTCGCCTTCGTAGGGAGTGGCCGTGGTTTCGGCTTGCTCGCCAGCCGCTTCGACCGTCAAATCCTCCAGCGTCAGATACGGGTTCTGCGGCAGCAAGTCGTTTTCGAGCTGGAGCAGGAAGCGGCTGCGCTCGCCGCTTTTCATGCCCTCGGCGCCGGGCAGCACGTGCACTAAGTCGACGCGGCCGGCGCGCTGCAGCAGGCGCCAGAAGTTGTAGGCGGTTCCGGCCTCGGCGTCGGCGTAGGTGGGGAGCTTAAACTCCTGCAGCACGTCGTAGGGAAACAGGCTCTGCTGCTTTTTGGGGGCGGGCAGCACGCCTTCGTTGCAGCTCAGGATAATGAGGTGGTCGAAGTCCAGGGCGCGGGTTTCGAGCAGGCCCATTATCTGCACGTCGGCCAGGGGCTCGCCGCTGAAGGGCAGGCGGGTGCGGCCCATCTGCTCGTAGAGGAAGCGGCGGAAGGAACGCACCGACAGGCGCTGCTCGCGGCAGTCGAAGGCGGAGTCGAGCTGCTTGATGAGGGTGTAGAACAGGAAGAGGTACTCGGCCTCGATGCCCGACTGCTTGTCTGAATACACCTGCTTGAGCAAGTCTATCAAAGTGTGGCAGGCGGCAATGATGTCATCGCAGTTGTTCCAGGTGCGGAACAGCGCTTCGATAAGCGGGTGGTGGCGGCCCAGCTCCAGCAACTCGGCGGCCGGCAGCAGCACGGCGTTGAGGCGCACAATCTCGCGGCACACGTGGTCGAGGATGCCGTGGTACTCGGGCTGCTCGGGCTGCCGGTCGAGCCACTGCTGGTAGCGGCGCAGAAAGGGGTGCGAGAGCAGCTTGCTCACGGCCAGGTGGTGGTAGCGGGGAACGCCATACCCGGTTTCAGCGCTGCCCTCCCGAATGCCGGTCAGGTGCACCTCGAACAGCAAATCCACCAGGTTGAACAAGGGCGTGCTCTGAAAGCTCAGGCCCATGGTCACGTTGAAGTCGGGCACGGCGTCGGTGGGCAGGCCGTGCAGCACGGGCAGCAGCAGGGTTTCGTCGGGCAGCACCACGGCCACGGTTTCGTCGGGGTGCTGCCGGCGGGCCTCGGCCAGGAGCTGGCCGGCCAGCTTGCCCTGCATGCTGGGGTTGGCCACGCCCAGAAAGCGCACGTGGCGGGGGCGGGCCCGCAGCCACTCCACCCCGCCGCCCATGGCTTCGCGGGGCAGGTTCCACTTCGTGAAGTAGCGGCGCAGGTGCTGCCCGGCGCGGTTGGGCGAGTCAATGTCCAGGTAGAACGGGTCGGCGTCGAAGCGCAGTTCGGCGCGGCCCGCGGCGTAGAGCAGGCGGATGAGCTTTTCCTCGGCCTTGGACAAGCTGCCCAGGCCCACGAACACGTGGTGGGCAACTTCGCCCGTAGCAGGGTCGGCCAGCTGCTTTTCCAGCTTTTCCACGGCCATGCGGTAGGCCAGGCCGGGGTAGGCCAGCTTGGTGGCCAGCATGCGGCGCTTCAGCTCGCGGTACACTTTTTCGAGCTGGTCCCAGAAGCTGAACGAGCGGCGGGCCACGCCGTTTTCGGGCAGGGCCTCCAAGTTCCAGCGCTCCAGGGCCTTGGCCTGGCTCAGGTACTCAAACACCTTGCGGGGCTTGGCCAGGTTCTGGTCGAGGTTGGAGAAGTCGCTGAGCAGGATGCCGGCCCAGCCCACGAACTTGTCGAAATCGAGGCTGGTGTCGATGTTTTTGAGGATGTCGAACAGCAGCAGCTGCAGGGCAATGGGTTCCTCCACCTGCACGCCGGCCAGCTCCACCATGTAGTCTTCCATGGCCGCCACGCGGGGTGCCCACAGCGGGGCGCCGGGCGGCAAAGCCAGGGCCAGCTCATTCTTCAGGTACACCACGGCGCGGCGGGTAGGCACCACCACTACCAGGTCGGGCAGCTCATCGGTGGGGCCGTGCCCGTAGCGCTCAATCAGCTCACGGGCGGTTTGGGCCAGAAAGGAAACGGGCGACGTGACGGGGGCACTGACGGCAGCTGAAAACGGGGCAGAGTGGGCAGACATAGACGGTAAAGATACCCGGCTGCAAGCGGGCGAGGGTGAAGCATGGTAACAAAAACGCCCACACGTTTGGTGCGGGCGTTCTGTGCAGTTTCGCTTAGCCAATCGGGCTGAGCCTACAGTCGAGCTATTGAATTACCGTGATGAAGTAGTTCATGTTGCCGGGGTCGACCGTGGAGTTAGTGCTGTTGGAAAACTTCGCCGTCACGGTGCCGTTAGCCGACACGCGGGCGTAGCTGATGTTGGTGCCGTCCGGCAGGTCGTTGGCGGGGCTGATGTACACCGAGGCGCCGGGCACGGCATTGGGCACCGCGAAGGTGACGGTGATGGTGCCGTTGGTGCCGATGGGGCCCACATCCTTGGTCACTGTGGCCCGGATGACGGCGGCCAGCACCGTGCCGTTGGTACCCAGCTTGGTGGTGCCGTTCACGTCGAGCTTGGCGGCGGGGGTGGTGGTGCCGATGCCCACTTCGCCGCTGCCCTGCACGCGAATGCGCTCCAGGGCGCCGGCATCGTCGGTGTAGAAGCGCAGGTCGTTGAGGCCCACAATCTGGTCCACGCCGTAGAGGTTGCCTTCATTGCCGGGCGTGGCCAGGCGGGTGTTGCCGCCTGATATGGTCAGCTTGTAGGTGGCGTTGGCAGCGGTGCCGATGCCGACGTTACCCGTTCCGGTAAACGAGAGCGTGTTGGAGCCTAGTGCCACAGAAGTGTTGGCGCTGAGCGTGCCGCCGAGCTGCACTTGGGTGCCGCTCAGGGTAAGGCCGTTGCCAGCGGTGGTGCTTTCGCCCGTAACCGTACCGGCAGCGCTCAGGTTGCCGTTGGCGTCGGCCGTTACCACGCGGGTGCCGGTGCCCGTGAGGCCTTCCAGGCGCACGGTGCTGGCGGCGCCGGCCACGTGCAGCGTAGCGCCGGGCGTGGTGGTGCCGATGCCCATGCGGGGCTGGCTGTTGTTGCTTTCCAGGGTCAGCACCTGGGTGTTGCCGGTGCCGGCCAGGGTGCTGCCGCCGGCCGTGGTCGAGTTGTTGAGGTAGAAGTCAATCGAGTTGCCGGCGCCGGTAATGGTGCCGTTATGGCGCGAGCGAATGAAGTGGCGGTAGCCGCCGGTGCGGTAGCTAAGGGCCAGTCCGCCGGGGTCGTTGTTGCCCCCGTTGTCGGCCCCGCCCTGCACGTCGAGGCGGCCGAGAGGGGCGTTGGTGCCTACGCCTACGTTGCCGCTGGATTTCACCGTGAGCAGGGCGGTGCCTGCCGCGTTCTGGGTGGTGCCCTTGCTCACGTCAAGGGCGGTGGCGCCGGTGTTGCTGCCGTTGATTTTTACGGCCAGGCCGTTGCTGGCCGCGCCGGTGCCGGCATTATAAATCTGAGCAGCGTAGCCAGCCTGGTTGGCCGACCAGTTCAGCGAGCCGGGGTTGCCGCCGTTGCCCTCCGAGCCGATGGTGTTGACATTGGTGTTGCTGAGTTGGGAGAAGGGTACGAGGGTGTTGATGCCCACGGCGCCGGTGGGGCTCACGTAGATGCCGGTGGTGCCGGGCGTACCCAGCGTGCCACCCACCAGAAAGTTGCCGTTCAGGTTGAGGTTAGTGGTGGCCGTGTGGTTGCCGAGGTTGTCGCCGAGGGAGGAGCTGGGAATGCTGGCCAGGTTGCCGCTGCTGTCGAAGCCCAGGGCGTTAGAGAGGGTGAGTTGGCGCACCTCCACGGTGTTGGAGGTGGTGTTGGAAATGTAGGCGTAGTTGCCTTTCACGGCAAAGCCGTAGGGCCGGCCGCCGGTGGGCACAGTGCCCTGGCTTACCGGCAGGGCCGGGTTGCTAAGCGAGAAGGTCTGCAGGTTGTTATTGCCCGAATTGGTGAGATAAAGCAGTCCGTTGGCGGTGGCCACGGCGTTGGGCCGGGTGCCTACGGTTTGCACGTTGACGCTAGTGAGCACCCCAGTAGTGGCATCCACGCTGAACGTCTGCAGGGTGTTGGCGTTGTAGTTGGCCGCGTAGAGGTAGCCGTTGAGGGTCGTGAGGCCGGCTACGCCGTCGCCAGCAGCAGTGGTGCCGGCTAGCGCGGGCAGGGCCGGGTTGCTGATGTCAAAGCGCTGGATGGCGTCGGGTCCATAGCAAGCGATGTACAGGAAGTTGCCCACTACTGCCGCCCCATTGGGCTGGTTGGCTGTGGCGATGGTGGTGACCAGGCTGGGGTTGGTGGGCGTGCCGGCCCCGGTGGTGGTGTACACCCGCAGCTGGTCGGCACTGATGTCGCACACGTAGATGTAGGAGCCGTTGACGATGAGCAGGTCCAGGCCCGAGCCGCCGGCCACGGGCGTACCAACGGGCGTGAGCGTGGTGGGCACGCTGATGTCGAACACGCGCAGCTCGTTGGGGCCCTGCTTCGACACGTAGAGGTAGTTGCCGGACACGGCCACGCCCTGGGGGTTGGTTACGGGCACCGAGCCCAGGTTGGGCGGGGTGGTGAGCACCGTGACGGCCGGCAGCGAGCTGGACGTGCTGAGCGTGCCGTCGGGGTTGGCCTGAACGAGGCGCTTGTCGGTACCGGTGAGGCCCCGGACCCGCAAGCCGCCGTTCACGTCGAGGGTTTGAGTGGGGGCGGTGGTGCCAATGCCAACGTTTTGGGCGTGCACAACAGTACTAGCCAGCAGCCCGAAGGCCGCCAGCAAGCGGGTAAAGGTTTGCTTCATAACTATTAGAAAAGTGTGATAAAACAGCCTGGTTCAAGACAGGCATCCCACAAAGATAGAAGGCGCTTTTTTAGTAAATTGCTGAAAATGTGCTGAAATGCGCAAAATTTTCATTAAATAAGTGAGAATAAATCAGGGCGTTGGAGTCTTTTAAAGATAAAATAATAACGTTGAAAAAATAAGATATTATTTATTGAACAGCGTGGCTTTAGCGATGGGTAGCTGCCTTGCCGCTTACTTGGTAACGCTTACTTTGCAACAGTCTTTTTATGCTTTTCCTATGTTCCGTCACGTAGCCTCTTTGTTGCCGGGGCTGTTGCTGGCCTGTACCGCTTTTGGCCAGGTTCTGACTCCTCCAACACCACCTACAACTCCACCAACCGAGGCGCCGGCTCCGCCTCCGCCGTCCCTATGGCGTCGCTCGGGCAAGGCCGGGCTGGGCATCAACGAGTCGTTGCTCAGCGACAACTGGCGGGGTGGGGGCGTGAACAGCATCGGCTTCAATGCCCTGCTGAACGTGAGGGCCAATCGCGTGAGCGGGGCCCATTCTTTCGACAACGAGGCCGACTTTCTCTTTGCCTTCACCCAGACCAAGGGCTTGGGCTACCGCAAGGGCCAGGACCGGCTGTACATGGATACGAAGTACGGCTGGCACATGAGCTCCCACTGGGACATGTTTGTGTCGCTGAACCTGCTCTCGCAGTTTGCCCCCGGCTACAAATACGACAAGGACGCCAGCGGCAACGAGCAGGCCCGGCTGGCGTCGGACTTTTTCGCGCCGGGCTTCGTCACGGCGGCGTATGGATTCGAGTACCGGCCGACGCCGTGGTTTCACGTGCGGCTTTCGCCCTTTGCGCCCCGCCTCACGGTGGTGAACCGCGCCGAGCGGTTTGTGGAGGTGCTCGGCGAAACGCCCTACGGCGTGAACCCCGGCCACAGTATCCGCTTTGAGGTGCTGGCGGCCCAGATTCTGGCCGAGATGGACAAAAACCTCAGCCCCTCGCTGAGCCTGAAAGCCCGCTACCTGCTGTTCGCCAACTACAAAAACCTGAACGGCCAGGAAATAGACCACCGCCTCGACCTGGGCCTGACGGCCAAGGTGGGCAGGTACATCAACGTGTCGGTGAACGGCATAGCCCTCTACGACTTCGACCAGGACAACGCCATTCAATACAGCCAGGGCCTTACGCTGGGCATCGCCTACGCCTTCCAGAACTTCGTGGATGAGAAGAAGTAAGGGTAATTAGTTAAAAGTTGAGAGTTAAAAGTTAAAAAGCCAGGTTTGAGCTTTCTAATTTTTAACTCTCAACTTTTAACTCAATTAAGCCCCATACTCGTGGGCGAAGCGTAGTAGCTCGCCCAGGCCCTGCACGCCCAGCTTCTGCATGAGGTTGCGGCGGTGGGTGCTGACGGTGAACTCCGAAAGCGAAAGCTGGCTGGCAATGCTGCGGGTGGAAAGGCCCTGGCGGACCAGGCCCAGCACCTCCAGCTCGCGGGCGGAAAGGGCGCGCAAGCGGGCCTGCGCGTCGAGGGCCAGGGTGGCCGGGGCTTGCTCGGGCTCAGCAGTTGGGGCCGGCGACAGTTCCACGCTGCTGGGGTGGCGGCCGGGGAATACGGTTTCGCCGCGGCACACGGCCCGGATGGCGGTCAGCAACTCATCGGCTTCAGCCGATTTATCCAGAAAGCCGTGGGCGCCGGCGCTGGCAGCCTGGGCCACCATGCCCGGCGCCGAAGCACTGCTGAACACCAGTACCCGCAGCTCGGGCCAGTCGCGCCGCAGCTGTGGCAATAGGCTGAGCCCGTCGTGGGGCGGCGGCAGGTGCAGGTCGAGCAGCAACAGGTCGGCAGCTTCGGGGTGAGCTTCCAGCCAGCTGAGCAAGGCTTCGCCGCTGCCCAGCTGGGCGCTTACTTCCATGTCGGGCTCCTGGCTTAGCACGGCAGCGAGGCCGCGCATTAGGGCCGGGTGGTCGTCGAGTAGCAGCAGGCGATGGTGCATGAGCAGGGTAAGCGAATGGGGGAAAGCTTATTAAACGGAAATCAAACCTTGAGGGCTTGGGCTAGCTGATGGGAAGGTCAATGGATATGATGCTGCCCTGACCGGGCTGGCTGCTTACCTGCAAGTTTCCACGCAGGTACGCAGCGCGTGCCCGGATGCTGCGCAGGCCCAAACCGCCGCGAGTTGGTGGTGGGCTTTGGGGGTCGAAGCCGCGGCCGTCGTCGGCTACCGACAAGCGCAGGGAGGCAGGCAGGCGCCGGATGTCCACCCGCACAGTGCGGGCCTGGGCGTGGCGCAGGGCATTGTGCAGCAGCTCGGCCACCATGCGGTAGGCCGCCAGCCGCAACGGCAAGGGCAGGTCCTGCGTGTTGGCATCGCAGTGGCAGCTGACCAGCGGGCCGTCGTCGGCCAGGTTGAGGGTGGCTACCAGCAGGGTAACGGACTCGGGCAGGGAAAACTGCTCGCCCTGCAGGGCCGGCGCCAGGGCCTGGCTCAGGGTGCGTACATCGTGGCGTAGCTGCCGCAGCAGGGCCTCGGTTTGCTCGTGGGCTTCGGTGAGCAGGGGCGAGGCCTCAGCCAAGGCAGCGCGCACGTTGCGGCCCTGCCAGGCCATGTGCAGGGCGGTGAGGCCGGGGGCCAAAGCGTCGTGCACTTCGCGGGCCAGGGCCTCGCGCTCCTCGTCCTGGGCGGCAATGAGGCGCTGCCCGGCCAGCTCCCGCTCGCGCAGCTGGCGCAGGCGCAGCTCGGCGTTCTGGCGCAGGGCGTGGCGGAAGCGGCCCGTAAGCAGGATGCTGAGCGTGAATAGCTCCAGGGCCAGACCCCAGGCCAGGGAATTGGGGTCGACGAGGTGGATGTTGACGACACCGGAGCGGTTGAGCAGGAACTGCAGGCTGCCGAGAAAGAAGAACAGGTAGGTGAGGGCGTAAAGAGCCGCCAGGCGGCGTTGCGGCGGCCGCCCCCGCATCCAGATAATACCAAGAATAACTCCGCCCGCACCCAGCAGGCCCCACAGCAGCACCTCGCGCCCGCCGTTGAGCCAGGCCAGCCCCGCCCCGCCGGCGCGCAAGGCCGGAGCAAAAAGCAGGGCGTAGGCTAAAGCATAAGCAGCGGCCAGCACGCTCAGCCCGCTGCTGAGCCGGTAAAGCCGGGGCCAGTTTTGCCGCAGCCGCACGAAAGCCGCCATGATGCGTAGCCCGCAGCCCAGGGCCAGCAGCAGCATGCTGTACTGCCCCACATTCCAGCCAAAGGCATATACCGCCTGGGGTAGCAGCATGGAATCGATGCCGTCTTCCATGAGCAGAAACCAGGTGCTGAAAAACACATACAGGCAGTACCAGAGGTGGATACGGTCGCGCAGGAAGGCGTATAGTATCAGGTTGAACAAGGCGCTGCCCAGGTACAGGCCCAGCAACCAGGCCCAGTGCTCGTCGGCAATAAAGCCTTCCTCGTACATCAGAAAGTCTTCGGTTGTCGTGAGGTCGGTGGGCAGGTACATGGCGCCGGTGTGGTTTTCGACGCGCAGGTACACCACGGCGCTTTCGCCACCTTCCAGCCAGAACGGCAGGCAGTTGGCCCGCACCGGAAACACCCGCTTTTCGGCAATAACCCGGCCGCTGGCGCCAGCCACAAACCGCGGCGGCCCCTGCCCATTAGGCTGCACAAATACGGCTGCGCTGTCCACGAACTCATAGATGCTCCACACGAAGCGGGCCCGCTGCGGCAGGGTGTTCACTACGGTGGCGCGCAGCCAGAGCCGGTCCTGGGTGTAGCCCACCTGCAGCACGCGGCCCGGTGGCACCGGCTGGTATGCGCCTGTCGCCCACAACTGGGCCGCCCGCACCCCGGTGCCGGGGCGGTTGTAGTCGTCGAGGCAATACGTGAAATAGCGGGCCCAGGGCCCGGAGTTGACTTGCTGTAAAAAGAGAGTATCGGCGGGCACTGCGGCGTATCCAGCGGTGGCGCTTACCACCAGCCACAGCCAATACAAAGTCAGGACGGGGCGCAAGAGTCGTAGTAATAGTGAGAAACAGCCTTACTCACGTGTTGTACTACTGAAATACCAAAGGGTTGTTGCGGACCTGCTTTTCCGCTGAGCCGACTTGTGGCGGCTGGGGCTAATCGTGGCGGGGGCTGGCCGGCATGGTGGCGGGTGAGGAGTAGATGCCTTCGCTGGCCGGGCGGCCGTAGAGCTCGGGCGTGAGGTACTTGCCTTTTTCGGGGCCGGCTTTCTCCACCACATCGACGAGGCGGTGCTGCTGGGCGTAGGGGTCGTTGCGCACTCCGGTTACCTGCCAGCTCACTTCCACGCCGGGCTTGTCGGTGGCGATGACGAATTGATTATGGGCAATGCGGCGGGCCACGCGGGTTTGGGCAAAGCCCTCGCCAACTACGGTGAGCTGGTAGCGGAAGTCCTTGTTTTCGGCCTCGAAGTAGGCCGGCAGCTGCACGGTGGCTAAGCCCTGGGCGTCAGTCGTGACGTTGCCGTTGTACACGTTCATCATGTCCGGGCTTTCGACAAAGGAATGCACCAGGTATTTGTTGGCCGGGTCCTGGGGGTGGTCGATGCGGAAGGAGCCGGCGGCCTTGCTCAGCGTGCCGTTCACGTGCACGTTGCCGGCGGGGGTGAGGATGAGGCGGTCGATGCCGGCCAGGAACATGCGCATATCGTCGGAGCCGTTGGGCGAGTAGATAATGGCTTCGCCGGTGTTGTTCGAGAGCAAGCCGATGCCGGCCTGGTCGTCGGTGCTACGCACGCGGATGCGGGCCAGGGTGCTGGTGTAGCCCGAGCCCACCACTTCGAAGCGGGAGCTGGGGCCGTAGGTGCCGATGCCCACGTTGCCCTGGCCGTCGAACACCATGTCGGTAGTAAACGAGGCGGGGTACCCCGGCAAAGAAGTCACGGTGGGGTCGGTGCGGCCAATTTCGAAGTAGGAGCCGGCGGTACGCCACAGGCCCGGGTAACGGCCGGTATACTTCAGCAAGCCCGTCCGCTTGGCGCCTTCGGCATCGACGATAAGCCCGACGTACTCGCCGTTGATGCTCACCGAGCCGGCCTCCACCTGCAGCCGTTCGGTGGGGGCAGTGGTGCCGATGCCCACGCTGCCGTAGGGGCGGTACACGTCACTGAGATGCTCCAGCCAGAGCTGGCTATCCCACTGGACAGTGCCATTGGCTTGCTGCACCAGCACCTGGCCTGGAGTGCCGCCAGTGGCGGGCAGGGAGTAGGAGCCGGCCAGGGTTTGCGACAGCCGCAGCACCGGCACGCGGTTGGGAGCGGGCGCCACAAAGGCCGAGCCGCTGGTGAGGGAGCAGCCCGGAACGGCATTACCGGCGTCGGCATAGCCGACGGTGCTGTTGTAGGGCACCGTGTAGGTATCGACGTAGTCGTAGTTGCTGCCTACGCTGTTGTCGTAGCAAAACTCTATCAGCAAATTGCTAGTGCCGTCCCAGGCAAAGGGCGTGGTCAGCCGCATGGGGTTCCAGCCCGGCCCGGTGCTGTAATTGCCCGAATACACTGCGCTAAGGCCGGTGGGCAGGGCACTGACGCTGCCGGCCGCCGTCAGGCCCATTCTCAGGGTGAAGTTGTTGAAGGGGGCCGAGCTGCCCTTGTAGTACAGGTGCAGCTCTACCTGCCGGATGAGGCCGGCGCTGAGGCCGGCTGCCAGCAGGTCGGCTGCGCGGTACAGGTACACCACGCGTCCGTCGGGCACCGCTCCGGCAAAGGGCAGGGCGCTGAACGTGCCGGTGCCGAGCTGGCCCAGGGTGCCACCGGTAAAGGGCGTCACCGGCGCCGGCCCAATGGTGAGGCCCGTGGCCGGGTCGTAGCTCAGCCCGGCCGAGTCGGTCAGACGCACCCACTTGACGGGCGGCGAGGGCGCCACGCCCGTGCCGCCGGCGTTGTACCAGAAGCCGGGCTGGCTGCCATCGGCCTGGTACACGATAAGGCCGGGGGCGGGGCTGCCCAGGGTGGTACGGGTGGCCTCCGCAATACGCGGCAGCAGGGCCCCTTTGCTCGACGATACAATGTCGAGGGCGGCCGAGGCGTCGGGGGCAGTAGTGCCCACGCCAATGCCCTGGGCCCAAAGCTGTAAAGCCGGCAGGCTCAGCAGCAGAATCAGAAAGTAACGTTGTGCTTGTTTCATGGGGCTGGGGGTAAGTGGAGGTGCGAAAAGAAGCCAGGCGGCTGCTGGCTTGTAAGCATGCCTCGCCGCTAACCGGGAGGCCTTAAAGCAACTTAGCCCACCGGGTGGTCCGGTGGGCTAAGCAGGGGCAGGTTGGTGAGCCTGCGACCCCGACTATCGGGGCTGGGCTGTATCGGTGGGGCGCTTGTCGTCGGGCGCGGCCCCGATGCCTTCGCTGGCGGGGCGTCCGTAGAGCTCGGGGTTGAGGTACTTGCCTTTGTCGGCGCCGGTCTTTTCTACCACATCCACGATACGGTGCTGCTGGGCGTACTTGTCGTTGCGCACGCCCGTCACCTGCCAACTGACCTTCACGCCGGGCTTGTCGGTGCGCACCACAAACTGGTTGTTGCGGATTTCCTCGCCGATGATGGCCTGGGCAAACTGGCCGATGACGGTGAGCTGGTACTTGAAGTCCTTGTTTTCAGCCTCGAAGTAAGCCGGCAGGGTAACGGTGGCATTGCCCTGTGCGTCGGTCGTGACGTTGCCGTTGTAGACGTTCATCATGTCGGGGCTTTCCACGAAGGAGTGCACCAGGTACTTATTTTCCGGGTCCTGGGGGTGGTCGATGCGGAAGGTGCCCGCCGACTTACTCAGCGTGCC
>Ga0164304_10000018_pt1 | contig 91717 bp, 60 predicted proteins | sample Whisoiple_217_MG_FD_110216 | JGI IMG/M metagenome (GOLD analysis project Ga0164304, IMG submission 110216) | Soil microbial communities amended with pyrogenic organic matter from upstate New York, USA - Whitman soil sample_217_MG | ecosystem: Environmental > Terrestrial > Soil > Agricultural...
CTTGAGCAAGCCGCGGCGCGGCGCGTTAATGTCCTGGTCGCGCAACAGGCCAATGTGAGAGTTCAGCTCGTCCACGGTGCCGTAGCACTCAATGCGGAGGCTGCTTTTGGGCACGCGCGTGCCTCCAATGAGGGAGGTCAGGCCCTTGTCGCCGGTGCGGGTGTAGATTTTCATTTAAATCAATGAGCAATGAGTGATGAGCAATGAACAATTGCTCATATCGGCCGACAGGTAGCCGCTATTTCAAGGAATGTGTGGTGATGGCTTCGTTCATTAGGTCCGACTCGACCAGGCCGTCGCGCAGGCGCACTACGCGGTGAGCGTAGCGGGCAATATCTTCTTCGTGAGTCACCATGATGATGGTGTTACCCTTGGAGTACAGGGCCTCGAATAAGTCCATGATTTCATGGCTGGTTTTGGAGTCGAGGGCGCCGGTGGGTTCGTCGGCCAGCAGCACACTGGGGTTGTTGACGAGGGCACGGGCAATGGCCACGCGCTGGCGCTGCCCGCCGCTCAGCTCGTTGGGCTTATGGGAAGCTCGGTCGGCCAGGCCCACCGAGCGCAGCGACTCCAGCGCCCGCTCGTTGCGCTCGCGCTTGCTCAGCCCGGCGTAGATGAGGGGCAGGGCCACGTTGTCGAGGGCGCTGGCGCGGGGCAGCAGGTTGAAGCTCTGGAAAACGAAGCCGATTTCCTTGTTACGCACTTCCGCCAGCTGGTTGTCGCTCATGCGACTCACGTCCTGCCCATTCAGCACGTAGCGCCCGCCGGAGGGCGTATCGAGGCAGCCCACGATGTTCATCAGCGTGCTTTTGCCCGAGCCCGAGGGCCCCATAAACGCCACGTACTCGCCGCGCGGAATCTGGATGGTGACCGAGCGAAGCGCGTGGATTTCCTCGGTGCCCATGCGGTACACCTTGGAGATATCCGTGGTTTCAATAACGTTGGGGCTCATGGCGGATAGGCGTAAAGGCAAAGAAATTATTCCGTGGCCGAGGAGAATGACGCCGCCGAAGCGGCACGGGCTGCCCGGTGCTGGGCGTATGCCGTCATTACCGCTGCGTAGTCGGTTGGAGCCAGCGTTTGCTTTAAGGTGGCGAGGGCATCGTTGGCGTAATCCGTCAGACCGGCATCAGCCGCGGCCAGCACGTAGGCCTTCAACAGCGCCGGCGAGGACGGGTTTTCGTCCAAGCCCCGGCGTAGGGCATCGTAGGCGGCCGTGAAGTTGCGCTGCTGTCCGTAGAAAGCGCCCGCAGCTAGCATAGCGGCTTCGTTGAATGGCGCCTGCTGTACTAACTGCCCATACAGGCGGCTGGCCTGGGCTGGCTGCGCCGCCCGGCGCGCCTGGGCCAGCAGCTCATCCCCGACGTGGGGTCGGCCCGCGGTAGCTGAAGTCAGCGTGCCATTAGCCAGTTGGGTCTGCAACTGCTGTACTGCCACCTGTGCCGAGGAGTCGGCATTGCTAAGCAAGCGGGTAAGCTGGGCCCGCGCCGAGTCGGCTTGACCAGCCAAGGCGGTAGCATAAACCCGCGCTACACTGGCATCAGCCCCTTGCCGGGCGGCTTGAGCGAGCTGCTCGGCGGCGGCAGCGTACTGCCCTTGCTGCAGCTGCCACATGCCCAACACGTACTTGTAGTAGCCGGCTGCGTCGCTGCTGCCCACTGCCAGCGGTGCCAGGGCCTGCCGGGCGGCCTGCTCCTGCCCTACCTCGTGATAAGTCAGGGCTTGCAGAAAGGCCAGCTGCTCATAAAAAGGCTCGTTGGTGGGGCGGGCGCTCAGCTTCTTCAACGTGGGCAGCCAGCTGGCGCGGTGCTGCTGAGCGGCGGCCAGCGCAGCGTGGTAAAGCCGGGCAAACGAGGCTGCATCCAGGTCCGTGTTATCACCCAAACCCGCCGCAGCCGGCTCCACCGGCTGCGCCTTGCCCTTCAGCATTTGCAGCAAGGCCAGGTTGCTGGCCAGCGCGGGCTTGTCGAACGTGGACTTGTAGCCGGCCGACAGCTTTTCGGCCTCGGCCAACAGATTTTGCTGGAGCAGGAAAGCCAGCTGGTTGGTTTGACTGGGATAGTTGCCAGGAGCCAGGCGCTCGGCCCGGTCCAGGTAATGCACCACCGAGTCGCTGAGGCTGGTTTGGGTGAAGCGCTGAGCCAGGGCCCCGGCCAGCGCGGCACTGCGCGGCTGCGCCTTCAGCCCCTGCCGCAGCACGTCCAGGGCGTCGAACAGGTCGGCCTGCTCATTAAAAATAGCGGCCAGGCGCAGCGTCACCTTTTCGGAAGGCTCGCGCAGCAGGGCCCGGCGCAGAGCGTTGATTTCGTTTTGCCGCTGCTGCCGGAAGCGGTACAGCGCCGCCCGGCCCAGCTGGGCGTGGCGGTTGCTTCGATAAAGCACGTCGCCACTTTCGGCGTAGTACCGCTCGGCCAGCACCGCCTGGCTCAGGTCGTCGGGGTCGGCTTCGCTTTGCTGGCGCGTCAGGTCGCCCAGGAAGTTGTACTGCCCAGCACTCACCCGGTCGGGCAGCGTCAGGCCATTACGCACCTGCACCATGATAATGGCTCCCAGCCCCAGGATGTACACCGTGTAGAAGGGCATACGTCGCGGCTCAAACACCACGCGGTACACCCGCAGCTTCTGCCGGATGAGCGGCATGAAGTTGAGCAGCACGTAGAGGAAAAAGGCGCCACCCAGCATCAGCAGCGCCAGCGCGGTGAATTCGCGGGCAGCAACCAACAGCGGCGTATTGGCCGAAGCAAAGGCGTAAGCCAGCGCGCCGGCGGCGGCCAGCACCAGCAGTGGATACAGCTGGTCGGCTCCGTTGCGGTACGGCACCCAGCTGGCGTAAGAAGGCGCCCGCTGCCGTAGCCCCAGGCCCGCCGTGAGCACGGCCGACAGCAGGAACACCAGCGGGTCCAGGTTTACGCCAGGGTACAGCTCCAGCCGGCCGCCGTTCCAGACCAGCCAGAACAGCACGCCCAAGTAGAGCAGGCTGGCCACCAGAAATGGGCCCAGCCCGAACCGGCTACCCGGCTGCTCGGCCTGGGCGTTAAACCATAGCAAAGCCCGGATATTTTCCAGCCCCACCCACAGCACCAGCAAAGCCACAATAATGGCCGCGCCCGGCGTGGCATAGGCCGCCAGCTGCAAGGCCGTCTCGGCCGGGGTGAATGTGCTTTGGGTAAACAGCAACAAGCTGAGCCCGGCCACCAGGCCACCCATGATGGCCCAGCGCCAGGGCAGCCGCAAGCCTTCCGCAAACGCGTGCAGGCCGTAGGCTGCCCCGCCCAGCACGCCCAGCATCAGGTACAGGAAGTACCGCTCATTGGCTTCAAAAATGCCCAGCGCCTCGGTGTTGAGCGACATGAGCAGGAAGATGACCGGAGCCATGCCCGCCACGAAGGCCGTGCGCGTCAGGGTGCTCACCACAGCCGTCCAGCCCGCGATGGCCAACGCCAGCAGCAGTAGAAACCACGCCGCCGCGGTTGGCTGTGTATATGGGCCGCCCAGGTCGTGGGTGAGGCTTACAATAAAGCCGCTCACCTGCAGCGGCAGCTGAGTGGCGCCCACCGGCACCTGCTCCAGGGTCAGCGGCACCTCGGCCAGGTGCGGCACCAGCCGCAGCGGCACGGCCGCTTCCTCGCCGGTGAAATAGTAAAAGACGGCCAGCCCCACCGCCAAAGCGGCCAGAATAGCCAGTAAGCCAGGCCAGCGGCCCGGGCGTTGCACCTGCGGCCCCACCCTATTCCAGTACTTTCGGCACCCGGAAATAGTCCGAGTCCTTGCGCGGGGCGTTGCGCAGGCCCTCCTGGTGGCTCACGGTGTTGCGGGCTTCGTCGGGGCGCAGCACGTTCACCTCCTGCGAGAGGTGTACCAGCGGCTCCACACCCGTCGTGTCCAGACCTTCGAGCTGGGCCACAAAGTCGAGGATGTTGTTCAGGTCGCCGAGCATCTGCTGCTCACGGGCGGGGTCAAATTCGAGGCGGGCCAAATGCGCCAGGCCGCGCAGGGTTGCTATGTCGGTACTCACTTTGCTGAGTTATGAATTATAGGTTATGAGTTATGAATTGGCGCTTTGCAGGTTCTCCTGCTCAACTTCGGCCGCCGAGGCCCGCCAGGTGCTGGGCGGGGGCTTCACAGCGCCTTCGGGCAGAAAGTCGCCGGCAATAAGGGCGGCCACCCGCTGCTTCAGCGCCGGAATGTCGGCCAGGGTAAGCCCGGTTGTGGGAATGGGCTCGTGAAAAACAATTTTCAGGCGGTGGTAGCGCACCCGCAGGCTGCCCTTCACGTCGGGCATAAACATGTGGTTAAGCGGCATGCCCACCGGCACCAGCGGCACGCCCGCCTCAATGGCCAGCTGAAAAGCCCCGTCGTGAAAGGGCAGCAGCTCGGCACCGGGCTTAGGCGAAATGCGTCCTTCGGGGAAAATGGCAATGCTATTGCCAGCCGCCAGGGTCCGGCGCGCCGCCACCATGGCCCGGCCGCGGCTCACGGCGCTGGCCCGGTCCACGGTAATGTAGACACTACCGAAAATGGGGCCCCACACCGGCACTTTAGCCAGGGAGGCTTTGCCCATCATGTTCAAAAACCCGGGAATGGTTTTGAACATCATCATGATGTCGATGTACGAGCCGTGGTTGGCTACATACACGCAGGGCCGGGGGTTAGGCGACTTCGTTTCGCGCACTACTTCCACCGGCATGCCCCACATCCAGATAGAAAACGTCGACCAGCCCCGGTTGAGTACCGGAATCAGCCAGCGCAGCTTTTCCACCTTGCTCGCTACCCACTGCAGCGGGAACGTGACCACAAAGGGCACGATAAACCAGAACGTGGCCCACGTGGTGTACAGCCGATGACCAATATAACGAAGCAGGTGGCGCATTTGCGCAAAGTTAAGGATGCTTGATGTGCTGATGTGCTGATTTCTTAATGTGCTGATGTGAGGCCCCGCATGAGACAATTGAAAAAATATCCGTCGAGTCTACCCAATGCTATTTGGAAACAGCACATCAGCACATCAGAAAATCATCACATCACCCTTCCCGCCAGCACTTTCTCCGCTTTCAGCAAGCCGGCCACGCTAACGCCGTCGGTTATTTCGTCGTTCATCACCATGCGCACGGCTTCGGCCAGCGGCAGCTTCCACAGGCGCAGGTCCTCGGTTTCCTCGGGCTCGGTTTCGCCGGGTTCCAGGTCTTCGGCCAGAAACACGAAGCCTTCCTCATCCGTCACCGAGTTTGAGGTGTGCAGACGGGCAATGCGCGTCCAGCGGTGGGCCGTCAGGCCGGTTTCTTCCCGCAGCTCCCGCTGGGCCGACTCCAGGATGTCCAGCTCCACCGGCCCGCCGCCCATGGGTATTTCCCAGCTGTACTCGTTGAGCGGGTAGCGGTACTGGCCCACCAGCCAGGTGTTGCCTTCGGCATCGACCGGCACAATGCCCAGAGCTTTGTTTTTCATCGTGACCACCCCGTAGATGCCGCGCCCCCCGCCCGGGTTTATCACCTGGTCCTCGCGCACCGAAATCCAGGGGTTCTGGTACTTCACCTCCGTACTAAGCGTACGCCAGGGATTATAGCTTTCGTCAAATTCCGGAAGTGGCTGCTTGGCCATAGATGCAAATAAAATGAGGAGGGTTTCGGGCAAAAATACGGCCTTGGCGCCCTCGATTAGGCAATAGTTAATTTGATGTTGAATAGCCGTCCGCCGTGCCCACAGCGCTATTGGCCGAGCTATTTCCTCCGTTAGTCCAAAAAAAGTTGCAGAGTCTGGACCGGATTGTGTAATTTTGAATCATAAGTAAACCGCACGGGCTGGAAATGTGGAAAGGAAGGACCTCTCGTGCGGCGGCACTCTGTGTGGAAGAGGTGGGGTAGACACCTCCAAACCGGAACCGCCACTTTAAGGTCGTCACACTTGTGTGGCGGCCTTTTTTTGTGCCCTTGCCGCACGGCCCCGCGCTTGCTATCAACCCTGACGCGGCACCGGCCGTACCATGCTAGCCCGGCCGCAGACATCCCGCCGGCTCCTTTCCCATGTCCAAGTCCAAGCAAAACACCACCCCGAACGAGCACGACCCGCTCTTCAACCTCAAGCACGCCCAGGCCGAAGCCGAGCTGGAAAAAAACACCGGCGGCCTGGGCCCCACTACCAACGTGTACGTCTCCTCCGACGAAGAAACCGACATCGATGAAGCCACTGTGCCGCGCGACAGCCAGGGCTTCGTCCGCGGCGAAAACAGCGGTGACATCATTGGCAGCAGCGCCGGCGACCATAAATAAGTCCACCAAAAGCTCCCGGCTTTTGTAGTATTTGCCCTTCCAGTGCCCACATAAGGCGACTGGAAGGGCTTTTTCGTGCCAGGCTTGCCCTGAGCCGCTTGTATTTTTACGGCCCTATTTCTCCTTATGCTACTCGCGTCTTTTTCCGGGCACCCCCACGAAGCTGGCCTTGATGAGGCAGGCCGGGGTTGTTTGGCGGGTCCGGTGTTCGCGGCGGCCGTCATCCTGCCGCCCGATTTCGCCCCGCGCTACCTCAACGACTCCAAGCAGCTCAGCGCCAAGCGGCGCGAGGCCTTGCGTCCCGAAATCTGCGAGGCCGCCATTGCCTGGGCCGTGGCTGAAGCCTCACCCGAAGAAATTGCGGCCATCAACATTGCCCAGGCCAGTTACCTGGCCATGCACCGCGCCGTAACGGCCCTCCAGGTTCGTCCAGCGCACCTGCTCGTCGATGGCAACCGCTTCCGGCCCCTGCCGGGCTTTGAGCACAGCTGCATTATCGGGGGCGACGCCATCTACCGTAGCATTGCCGCGGCCTCTGTTCTGGCCAAAACGTTTCGCGATGAGCGCATGCAGCAGCTGGCCGCCGAGTTTCCGGAATATGGCTGGGAGCAGAATGCGGGCTACCCTACGGCGGCGCACCGGGCGGCTATCCGGGCCCACGGCCCCACTCCGCACCACCGCATGGGGTTTCGGCTACTCTAGCGTACGGCAAGGCAGGCCGCCTACCCTTTCATTTTTATCAGGTCCAGAAACAGGCTGAACCCATCGACGCTAGTGCCGCCTTCCCCAAACTTGTCGAAGCTCAACGGCTTGATGATGTAACCGCTCACGGCCAGCTCCTGCGCCTTCAGACGGTCCGTTTCCAGGTCCGAGGTGGTCATAATAAACACGTTGAGCCCCACAAACTCGGGGTCCGAACGCAGCACCTCCAGCAGCTCCAGCCCGTTCATGCGGGGCATGTTGATGTCGAGCATCACCAGGCTGGGCTTGGCAATTTTGGCCTCACCGGCCTCACCGCGCAGCATTTTGAGGGCTTCGCGCCCGTTGCGGGCATGTATCACCGGCACGTTGATGTTCTGACGGCGCAGCTCTCGCTGCACATTCATAACATCCATCTGGTCATCTTCAACCAGCAGAATACTAGGGGTGGTATGGTCTGCAGGCATGGGTTTGAAAGGTATCGAACAGTGAAAAGGAGCCGCAATAAAAGGCATTTCAGATTGAAACTGATGCCCCTGCTACGGTCGGACGGGCGTTTTCGGCTACTCCGCTTCTGGTGCCAGCCGGTTGTTTGGGCCACGTAAAGATGAACTTAGCGCCTTGCCCTTCTGCCGACTTCACCCCAATGCGGCCGCCCTGGCGCTCAACAATTTTTTTAACGATGGCCAGGCCCACTCCCGTGCTTTCGAACGTGTCACGCTCGGTTAGGGTTTGAAAAATCACGAATATGCGCTCGTGGTATTCCGGGGCAATGCCCGGCCCGTCGTCGGCTACCGTAAACAAGTAGTAGTCACCGGCGTCGTCGCAGCCGATGCGCACCGTGCCGCTTTCGGGGTGCTCGTGGTACTTTATGGCATTGCTGATGAGGTTGGTAAACACCTGCTGCAGCTGCACGGCGTTGGTAGTAAGAGTAGGCAGGAAAAACGGCAGCTCCACCTGAAAGCCGGACGGCGGGTTCAGGGTATCAATGACCTCCCGCAGCAAAGTCCGCACAAACACGGTTTCGTTAGCCTGCGCCACGCGTCCCACCCGGGCCAGTTCCAGAATGCCGGTAATCAGGTTTTCCATGCGGTGCACCCGCTGCCGCATTAGTCCCAGAAACTCCCGGATGCTGGGCGAGAGCTGCTCGCGTCCGATGTCCTCCTCTATCCACCGCGACGCGCTTTCAATGCCCCGGAGCGGCGCCTTCAGGTCGTGCGACACTACGTAGGCAAACTGGTCCAGCTCTTTGTTGCGGCTCTCCAGCTGGCTAATGTTGGCCCCCACGGTACGGGCCATCACGTTCAGCGCATTGGTCAGCTCGCTGACTTCATCCTGTTCGGTGTCCACAATCTGAATGCTGTAGTCGCCCCCGGCCAGGCGGCGGGCCAGGTCGAGCATACCCCGCAGGCGCTTGGCAAACAGGCGCACAATGTAGATGGCCCACACCAGGCCCAGCAGCAGCGCCACAATGGCCAGCGTGGCCGACAGCCACTGGGCCCGCTCGATGCTTTTGTTCAGGCGGGTTCTCAGCTCCTGACGCGTGGCCGCCTCCCGCTTGTCGAAGTCGGCGAGCATCATACGAATGTTGTCCATCACCTGCTTGCCAGCCAGCCCTTCGGCCAGGCGGCGGTGCGGCATGCCTTCCAGCGCACTCTGGCTGGGGTTCCGGCGCCGGGCTTCGCGTTTTTCAGCTACCAGCATGTGCGTGTAGCCCGTCCATTGCTGATAAAGCCGCTGCACCCGGTCAATAAGCGCCACCTGTTCGGGCTGCTCGGCCACCAGCTCGCGCAGCTCACTGAAGGCGCCCACCAGCTGCCGCTCGCCGGTGTAGTAGGGCTCCAATGCCTGCTCGTTGCTGATTAACAGATAGCCCCGGAAGCCGGTTTCCATGTCCACAATGCTGCGCAACAGGTCAGCCCCCTTGCGCGATATGCGTTGCGATGCCTCCACCGCGTGGGTATTGCGTAGCACCTGCCCAGCCAGCTGGTAGTAAATCGTAACTACTGCTGAAAACAGCGCCAGCAATAGTACGAAACCCGCAAAAAGCTTAGTAGTCAGGTTTATTTTCATGTAATTATTCTCCCACCGAAGCCGTAAGCGTAAGGCGGAGTTAAGGTCGGGTACGCAGCTTGGCTTCGATGGTTCGCATGAGCACTACAATGTCGTCGGCCGTGCGCTGCACATCGGCGAAGCCCATTCGGGCCTCTTCCGTATGTCCGGCTTGGTGCAGGTCCATCAAGTGGTTAGCCTGCCGGTGAATGTGCTGGTGCAGTTCATCCAGCTGCCGGGCTTCAGGCACCTGGGTAAAGAGCGGGCGCATCCGGGCCGCTATCCATTTGCTGAAACCACATTGCTCCGGGTCCCGTAGAGGGCCCTCGGTGAGCCCATTTCCGTACAAAAACGAGCGTAGCCGACTTTTGAAGTGCACATGCTTGACCAGAGCGGTTTCAAATTCCTGCTTTAAATCCTCCGCATTCATCATGGGTTGGCGGCATTATTTGATTATCATCGCAGCAGCTATTCGGGCCTTGCCGGTCCTGCTAAGCAGAATTAGCTACTTTAGCGCCGCTACACTGGCTGCGCCAGCTAGCATTTTCGGCCACTGGGGCCACTCATCCTATTCACTTTATGACCCAAGACCAAATTAAGGACTTGAAGGGCCGCGCCGAGGCCCTGAGGAGGTATCTTTGACTACGACACTCGCAAAGAAGAGGTTGTACGGGCCGAAGCCCAAACCATGGCACCCAATTTCTGGGACGACTCGAAAGCAGCGGAGGCAGTATTGAAGGAAATCAAAGCCACTAAAACCTGGACCGACGACTACGAAGCGGTGCAGCAAGCAGTGGCTGACACGGAGGTGCTGTTTGATTTTTACAAGGAAGGCGAAGTAGCCGAGCCGGAAATGCAGCAGGATTTTCAGTCTACCCTGCAAAAAGTGGAGCAGTTGGAGTTTAAGCGCATGCTTTCTGAGGAAGAAGACCAGCTTTCGGCCATTATCGACATCAACCCCGGCGCAGGGGGCACCGAAAGCCAGGACTGGGCCGAGATGCTCATGCGCATGTACATTATGTGGGCCGAGCGCCACGGCTTCGGCGTGCGGCAGGTAAGCTACCAGCCCGGCGAGGGAGCCGGCATTAAATCTGCCTCGCTGGAAATCGATGGGCTGTTTGCCTATGGCTACCTGAAAAGTGAAATCGGTGTCCACCGCCTGGTGCGCATTTCGCCTTTCGATAGCAGCGGGCGCCGCCACACTTCCTTTGCCTCGGTGTTTGCCTACCCGGTTATCGACGAAACCATCAACATCGAAATAAACCCTGCCGATATTACCTGGGACACCTTCCGGGCCGGTGGGGCGGGCGGCCAGAACGTCAACAAGGTTGAAACCGCCGTGCGCCTGACTCATGCGCCCTCGGGTATTATTATCGCGGTGCAAATCGAGCGCAGCCAGCTCATGAACAAGGAACACGCCCTGCGCATGCTGAAATCGCGGCTTTATCAGATTGAATTGGACAAGCGCCACGCCGAGCGCGACAAGGTGGAAGCATCCAAAAAGCGTATTGATTTTGGCTCTCAAATTCGCAACTATGTGCTGCACCCTTACAAGCTTATCAAGGACCTACGCACCGGAATTGAGCGCACTGATGTGCAAAATGTGCTTGATGGTGATCTAGATGAATACATCAAGGGCTTTTTGATGCAGCATTAGGCCCCTGATTCCCGCTGAGTGTAATTTTTCTCGTTTTTTTTCTAAATTGTTTCTTGAATGGCAGGTCAAGTAGTGCGCAGATAATGTTCCGGTAATCAACTTAAAATCCGGTACTCCCCCCATCAAACAACCCTTTGGGGGCGTTCTTCATGGATTAGAAGTTCGAACAACCGGCATTTATGTGCTATACTTGCCACATTCATGCATTTTTCACCCTTTTTTTCCATTTTCAATCACCAAACTTTTCTCCCAATGAAAAACTTTTTATTGATTGTTCTGCTGCTAGTCGGCGGCCTGTTGCAGCAGGTCCAGGCGCAAAGCAGAACGCTCACTGGCAAGGTGACTGACCAGTCAACCGGCCAAGGGTTGCCCGGCGTGACCGTCCTAGTGAAGGGAACCACCATTGGTTCGTCCTCCAACTCGGACGGTAGCTTCTCGCTGACTGGTGTTCCCGCTGATGCTACGACCCTTGTATTTAGCTACATCGGGTATGCATCGCAGGAGCGGGCCATCGGCTCCGACTCCAATTTTGACATCGCACTGGCCGTCGACACCAAGCAACTGAGCGAGGTAGTCGTAACGGCTCTGGGCCGTGAAGAGTCCAAGCGCAGCCTGGGCTACTCGGTGCAGGACATCAAGGGCGATGAATTCACCCAGGCCCGCGAAACCAACGTGGTTAACTCGCTGGCTGGCCGCATGGCCGGGGTACAAATCTCCAACAGCACGGGTGCTGTGGGTAGCTCGTCGCGTATCGTTATCCGCGGCACCAAGTCGGTAACCGGCAACAACCAGCCGCTCTTCGTTATCGACGGCCAGCCCATCGACAACTCCAGCTTCTCGAACTCGACGAGCAGCGGCGGTATCGACTACGGCAACGGTGCTTCGGACATCAACCCCGACGACATCGAATCCATGACCGTGCTGAAAGGTGCTAACGCTGCCGCTCTGTACGGTTCGCGTGGTGCCAACGGCGTAGTGGTTATCACCACCAAATCCGGCCGTAAAGCCCGCGGCCTGGGCATCACCCTGAACAGCACCACCTCTTTTGAGTCGCCCCTCGTTACCCCCAAATTCCAGGACCAGTATGGTCAGGGCACCGGTGGTGAATTTGAGTATGTGGACGGCGCTGGTGGCGGCACCGGCGACGGTACCGACGAAAGCTGGGGCCCCCGCCTCGACGGCCGTCTCATTCCTCAGTACAACTCGCCGGTTGTGAACGGTGTTCGTCAGGCTACTCCTTGGGTGTCGCCCGGCAAAAACAACATCCGTGACCACTTCTTCGAAACCGGCCGCACCCTGACCAACAGCGTGGCCATCAGCGGTGGCAACGAAAAGGCTGGCATCCGGGTATCGTTCACCAACCTCGACAACAAGGGTATTCTTTACAACACCTACCTGCGTCGTAACACGGTGAACGTGAACGGTGGTGCTGACATCACCAGCAAGTTCAAGGTAAGCACCAACATCAACTACTCGGAAACCCGCGGCCGCCGTCCTGGCCAGGGCTACGACGACCTGAACGTGATGCAGCAGCTGTACACCTGGTACGGCCGCCAGGTTGACGTTCGCGACCTGAAGAGCCTCTACGAAAGCGGCCAGCGCAACGCCAACTGGAACTCCAACTACCACAACAACCCCTACTTCGTACTGGGCGAAGCCACCAACGATGACCAGCGTGACCGCATCATCGGCAACCTGACGTTGAACTACGCTCTGACCGATTGGCTGAACCTGACGGCTCGCACGACCAACGACATCTACAACCAGTTCAACCAGCGTAAAGTACCCCAAGAGGCAATCAGCCAAGGTGTACAGGACGACTACACCGAAGAGCGTATCCGCGTATTGGAGCGCAACACCGAGTTCCTGGCTACGGTAAACCGTAACGTTACCGAAGACATCAACCTCGACATTCTGCTCGGTGCCAACCGTCGTGACAGCGAGTTGAACCGTGACCAAGTTGCCGCTCCTGACTTGGCCGTTCCCGGCCTGTTTACCCTCGCCAACTCGGCCGGCCCGCTCGTAACTGGCAACAACTTCGACGTAAACGCCAACCAGAACAACACGGGCATCCTGAACCCCATCCAGAACCGTCGTACCAACAGCCTGTACGCTTCGGCTCGCGTAGGCTATAAGAACTGGGCGTTCCTGGGTGCTACCTTCCGCAACGACTGGTCGTCGACCCTGCCGGCTAGCTCCCGTTCCTACAACTATCCTTCGGTAGATGCATCGATTGTACTGACGGACGCTTTCGGCATCACGGAATCTTTCCTGTCTTACGCTAAAATCCGTGCTGGCTACGCTGAGGTGGGCAACGATGCCAACCCTTACCAGACGCAGAACATCTTCCTGGGCGGCACGGCTTTCGGCGCCAACCCGGTGCAAACGGTAGGTAACACCCAATACAACCCGAACCTGAAGCCGGAGCGCACTAAGTCGACCGAGGCTGGCATCGAGCTTCGTTTCCTGAAAAACCGCATTGGTTTGGATGTAACGGCCTACTCGACCAACACCGTCGACCAAATCATCAACATCCCGGTTACGGCTTCTACTGGCTACCTCTTCAAGACGCTGAATGCTGGTAAAGTATCGAACCGCGGTATCGAAGCCATCCTGAACATCTCGCCGCTGTCGGCTGAAAGCGCTTTCCAGTGGAACATCACCACCAACTTCGCTGCCAACCGCAACCGCGTAGAGGAGTTTGACGCCGAAGGCCAAATCAAAAACCTGGTTATCGGTCAGTCGGGCTTCGGTGTAAACATTGAGGCTCGTGTAGGCGAGGCTTACGGTGCCATCTTCGGCGACGCCTTCCTGCGCGTTCCCGATGGTGAGTATGCTGGTCAGCTTATCCTCAACTCGAGCGGCACGCCGCAGGTTGACCCCACCCGTCGCGTACTGGGTCACTACACGCCCAACTGGATTGGTGGTCTGACCAACCGCTTCAGCTACAAAGGCATCGACTTCAGCTTCACCATCGACACCCGTCAAGGCGGCCAGCTGCAAAGCGAAACCATCATGTGGGGCACTTATTCCGGCGCCCTCGAGTCGACGCTGCCCGGTCGTGAGGAAGGCATCGTAGCCGAAGGTGTTCAGCTGAACGCCAACGGTTCGTACAGCCCCAACACGACCCGTGTTGATGCTGAAACCTACTACAAAGACTACGCTTACAACGCTCGTGAAAGCTCGGTATTCGACGCTTCGTTCGTGAAGCTGCGCGAAGTACGTCTGGGCTACCAGCTGCCCAAGTCGCTGGTGGAAGGAACCTTCGTGAAAGGTGTTGGCGTTTCGTTCGTAGGTCGTAACCTGTGGCTCATCAGCTCGGATGTGCCCGGCATCGACCCCGAGACTTCGTTCAACAACGGTAACACGCAGGGTCTGGAATCGACCCAGATTCCTTCGGTGAAGAGCCTCGGCTTCAACATCAACGTGACGCTGTAGTTTTTTAGAGCCGCCCTCGTGGCGGCTCTTTAACCCCTCTTTTTAAATCACACATCATGTTTACCAGATACCGCAAACTTGCACTGGTGTTGCCCCTGGCCCTGACGCTTGGCTCTTGCGAAAAGGACCTCGACGCCATCGGCAGCAACCCGAACAACCCTTCAGTCGGCAACCCGGCTTATATCCTGACCAACGCCCAGCGCGTGAATATCTATCGTCTGTTCGACGTTCCGGCGAACATGGACGGTGGTCTGCTGGTGGTGCAGCACTGGGCCAAGGCTCAATACACCACCGAAGACCGTTACGGCTTCCGTGCTACCTCCTACCAGAGCATCTGGGACGGTTTCTATTCGGGTGGCTTGGAGGATTTCAACGAGTTGATTCGTCAGGGTGAGGCCACCAACAACCCCAACCTGCAGGCCGTTGGCCTGGTGATGCGCAGCTACTTCTTCTCGGTTCTGACCGACCTGTACGGCGACATTCCTTATTCGGAAGCCCTGCGCCTGGCCGACAACATCATCACGCCGAAGTACGATACGCAGGAGCAGGTATATACCGGCTTGATTAACGACCTGAAGCGTGCCAGCAACCTGATTAACGCCTCGGGTCCGGAAGTAGGTGGTGACATTATCTACGATGGCGACATGGACCAGTGGAAGCGCTTTGCCAACTCCCTGCGTCTGCGCCTGGCCATGCGTGTTGCTGATGTAAAGCCTTCTCTGGCTAGCGCGGAAGCTGCCGAACTGCTGAATGGCACTACGCCGCTTATCAGCAGCAACAGCGACAATGCGCAGTTCAACTTCCTGGGTGCTTCGCCGAATACCAACCCGGTATTCAACAACCGCCTCACCCGCGACGACCACCGTGTGAGCCGCTCGATTACCTCGTACCTGGCCCGCATCAACGACCCCCGTCTGCCGATTTACGCTAACCACCCTGAGTGCGCGGCGGCTACCGGCCCCGACTCTACGGCCTTCTACCGCGGCATTCCCAACGGACTGACCGAAGCCAACGCTGCTGCGTTCGGCACGCTGTGCAGCACGTCGAAAGTAGGTACTGAGTTCACCCGCGCCGACGCTCCCGGTGTGCTGATGACCTACGCCGAAGTACTGTTCTTTAAGTCGGAAGCTATTGCTCGCGGCTTTGTTACCGGCGACGCTACTGCTGCTTACCAAGATGCAATTCGTGCTTCGATGGACCAGTACGGCATCTCGGGTGCTGACGTAACGGCTTACCTGGCTCAGCCCGCGGTAAACGCTACCATCACCAACGCCAACTTCCGTCAATACATCGGCACCCAGAAGTGGATTGCTCTGTATGGCCAAGGCGTAGAAGCCTGGTCGGAATTCCGCCGTCTGGACTACCCGCGTCTGCGCATAGCTCGTAGCGCCGCTGCCGCTGCTGGTGGTAAGTTCCCGGTACGATTCCGCTATCCGGCCAACGAGCAGACCATCAACACGGCTAACCGTGCTGCTGCCGTTGCTCACCAGGGTGCTGACTTGATTACGACCCGCCTGTGGTGGGATACTACTCAGGTTCAGTAAGCTGACCAGCTGCCTGAATAACCTAAAGCCCCCTCACTCCGGTGAGGGGGCTTTTTTGTTTTCAGCATTCACCTTACCTTAGACGAGCGAAAGCTCCGTGTAGGCGATGCCCTTTTATCCGCGGGCTGTATAGCAGTTTATCAGGCCGCCATGATTACGAAGACCTTTTTTGCTGCGCTTAGGAGAAAAGAGCAGCATTTGTTACGGTGGTGTTGGTTGGCGTGGCTCTTAGTATCATCGGCGCAAGCACAAACCAAAGGGCCGATAACCTACTCTGAACATATAGGTCCGCTTATCACGCAGCACTGCACCCCATGCCATCGGCCGGGTGGCGAAGCACCTTTCTCACTGTTGACTTACGACGACGTCAACAGCAAGGCCCACACAATTGTGGCCGTAACGCAAAGCCGGTACATGCCACCCTGGCGAGCCGACCCGCACTACCGCTCCTTCGCCAACGAACGGCTGTTGAGCGAAGAGCAAATTGCTCTTATCCGCAAATGGGTGGAGGGTGGAGCTCCCCTAGGCACCCCGCGCAAGGCGCAGAAGCTGGCGGCTGCCGCCGAAGCAGCTATGGGCCCCGCTCCAGACTTGATACTGCGCCCAACTCGTGCCTACCGCATGACTGGCAACAATGCCGAAAACTTCGTGCTATTTAAAATACCGTTTGAGCTGCCGGCTGGCAAAGCCGTACGGGCCGTGGAGTTTGTGCCCGGCAACCGGCAGCTGGTGCACCACGCCAACTATGCCGTGCAGGCAGTGACGACGGATATTGATATTTATAAGGGAAGCGACTACCTGGTTTCGGACCAGTTTCTCACCAATATGCGGGAGTACCTGCCTTTTATGTCCGACCTGGTGCATTACGGCGGATGGGTTCCGGGCACGAGCCGGCAGGAGTTTCCGGCCGGGGTGGGCTTCACAATGCCAACGCGCGGGGTGGTGCTGCTTACAGTGCACTATGGTCCCTCGCCGGTAGATACCACTGACCTCTCCACGATAAAGCTTTATTATGCGCGGCAGCCGGTGCAGCGCACGTTGGAGGCCGTTAGCATTGGCTCGGCGGGTGCGGGCAGCATCTCCCCTCCCCTGGTCATTCCCGCCGACAGCATAAAATCTTTTAATGCCACCTGGACTGTGGCCAAGGACGTCTCCCTTCTGTACATCTGGCCCCACATGCACCTGATTGGCAAACAATTCAAAGCCTGGGCAACTGCCCCCAGCGGGGAGGTTATACCACTGGTAAATATCCCAGCCTGGGATTTCCGCTGGCAGGAGGCTTACCGTTGCCGCGAGCTGATTCACCTGCCGGCTGGTACAGTCATCACCGTGCGGGGCACTTATGATAACACAGCTGCCAACCCCAGCAACCCGTTTTCGCCGCCACGCCGCATTATTTCTCAGGATTTAATGGAAAGCCGTAGCGAAATGCTAAACCTGGTTTTGCTGATGCTACCCTATCAAGCCGGCGACGAAAATAGGGGCATGTAAGCCCAATGGCATTCTTGCCAGAGCGAGACCTTGTTTTTTGTGGGTTTGTATGTGCAATTGCAGCGGCTGAAGCATCTGACTAAAAGAAGCCTTCGGGCGACGAGCGTAGCGACTTACTTCCGGGTTCTGCTAATTTTCCCGTAATTTGGCCGTCAGGTTACGTCCATGCTGTGCCGTTACCGCGCTGTTTTCCACTTCTCTTTTTTCCCCCTTTTACTCACCCATTTTTTAATTCAATGAAAAGACCCTTACTACTGAGTCTGCTGCTGCTGCTGACTCTGGTCGGGCGTGTCTGGGCACAGAACCGTACGGTTTCCGGACGCGTCATCGACAGAACCACCAATGAAGGCCTACCCGGGGTGGGCGTTATTGTGAAAGGTACCACTACCGGTACGGCAACAAATTCCGAAGGGCAGTACTCGCTGAGCGTGCCGGCCGATGCCGCAGTTCTGCAGTTTAAGTACCTGGGCTACGTCACCACCGAGCGTCCCATTGGCAGCTCCAACACTATTGATGTAGGCTTGGAAGTTGACAACAAGGTGCTAACCGAAGTAGTGGTAACGGCCCTCGGGGTGCCGCGTGAAAAGCGCGCTCTGGGCTACGCAGTTTCCGAAATTAAGTCGGAACAGGTTGTGCAGAAATCCGAGCCCGACCTGCTGCGCACCATTTCGGGCAAAGTGCCCGGGGTGAACATCATCAGCTCGAGCGGTATTCCCGGCGCTTCGTCGCGTATAACCATTCGTGGTAACACCTCACTGCTGGGCAACAACCAGCCGCTGTTTGTAGTGGACGGCGTACCCTACGACAACTCGCAGACGGACTCCGAGAACTCGCTCGTTCGCGGCGCCGGCTACTCCAGCCGTACGGCTGATATTGACCCCAACAACATCGCCTCTATCAACGTGCTGAAGGGTGCTGCTGCTGCTGCCCTCTACGGCTCGCGCGCTGCTGGTGGCGTTATCGTTATCACCACCAAAACCGCCAGCGGCCAGCGTGGCCCCAAAGGCGTGCAGATTGGCTATAGCACGGGCTATTCTATCGAAAAGATTGCCGGCCTGCCGGAGTACCAAAACACCTACGGCACGGGTTCCAACTTCTCGGGCCCCTACACTACCAACGGTTCGTGGGGTCCGAAATTCGGCAGCCCCCAGGCGCCGACGGAACTGCCTCACCCCCAGGCTGGCAATACCAACCTCGGTATTCCCGCCGATGCGACCATTCCTTATCAGGCTTACCCCAACAACGTTAAGGACTATTTCGAAACCGGTCACCTGTTCGAAAACTCCGTTTCGCTGACCGGTTCGGGTGAAAACGCAACGTTCACGGCCATCCTTTCGCGTGCTGACCAAGCCGGCACCATCCCGAACTCCAGCTTTGTGCGCAACAACGTAAGCGCCGGCGGCTCGGGCACCTTCAACAAGTTCACCGTGGGCGGCTCGGTAAGCTACACCAACACCGCGCAGCTGGGCCCGCAGCTTGGCGCCAACAACGCGGTTGGTAACGCTACGGCCTTTGCCCGTACGCTCTTCCTGCCCCGCAACCTCGACCTGATGGGCCTGCCCTACATCGACCCGGTAACCAAGCAGCCCTATTTCGGCTGGCTGACGACCCAGGCCGACAACCCCCGTTGGAGCACCGAGAATAACACTTACCGCTCGCGCGTAGACCGCGTAACGGCCAGCGCCAGCGCCAGCTACGCCTTTAAAGAGTGGCTCACGCTGAGCTACACCGGCGGTGTAAACAGCTACGTCGACAACCGTCGCACCACCGTCCGCCCCGGCTCACTGGGCTACGGCGGCATCGGCAACGTACTGGAAGACAACATCCAGAACACTGAGCTGGAGCAGACTGTATTGCTGACGTTCAACAAGAACCTGACCGAAGACATCAGCCTGCGTGCATCACTGGGCCACAACACCAACCAGCGTGAGCAGAGCTTCCTAGCTTACTCGGGTAGCGGCATCATCGTATTCGGCATCGACAACATCGAAAACACCACACAGAAGAACACCAACGGCTACGACTACTTCAAGCGTCGCCTGATGGGCGTGCTGGGCGACCTGACCATTGGCTACCAGGACTGGGCTTTCCTCACCGCCACAGCCCGTAACGACTGGTCGTCGACTCTGAACCGCAATGGCGTAGTAGGTAACAGCGGCGCCTCGTTCTTCTACCCCAGCATCAGCGGCTCCGTTGTGGTAAACGAAGCCTTTAAAATCGATGCCCCTTGGCTGTCGCTGGCTAAATTGCGCGTGGCCTATGCGCGCGTAGGTCGTGATGCTTCTCCCTATGTGGCCGGCCCGACCCGTTACAGCATCAACCCCACGTTCGGCAACGCTGGTCAGAAGCTGGGCACTGAATTCCCGTTCAATAACGGTTCCAGCGGCGACGTTACTGGCTTGGGCTTGTACAGCACTATTGGCAACCCCTCGCTGACGCCTGAGTTCACCAACGAACTGGAAGTTGGTGCTGACCTGGCATTGTTCAAGAACCGCATCACGCTGGGCGTGTCGCTTTACGACCGTCGCTCAACCAAGCAGATTGCTGACGTGGCCCTGCCCGTAGCTACCGGCTATCAGGCTATCACGACCAACTTCGGCGAGATTTCCAACAAAGGCATTGAAGTAGCGTTCGCGGCCAAGCCCATCGAGACGCAAAACTTCACCTGGACCAGCACCATCAACTTCACCCACAACCGGAACAAAGTGGAAAGCCTGACTGAGGGCGTTGACCAGATTGCCTTTGGCTCGGGTTTCTCGGGCGGAATTCAGTCCATCCTGAAACCCGGCGAGGACTATGGTGTGTTCTATGGTTCGGCCCCCGTTAAGTACCAGGGCAAGTACCTCATCAACCCTGCTGACGGCCGTCTGATTGAAGGCCCCAACCAGCAAATCATCGGTAACCCCAACCCCAAGTTCCTGATGGGCTTCATCAACCAGTTCAACTACAAAGGTCTCAACCTGAACGTGCTGATTGACTACCGTCATGGCGGCGACCTGTACTCTACTACGCTGCAGTCGTACCTGGGCCGTGGCGTAACCAAAGACACCGAAGACCGTGACCGTCTGGTTATCATGGACGGCATCTACGGCGACCCCAACACCTATGGCCCGGTACTGACCGACCCCTCGAACCCCAACAGCACGGTAGCTAACAACACGGCTATTTCGCTCAACGACTACTATTTCGGCGCTGGCTCGGCGGCTATCAACACGGCTGATGCGTTGTCGGTATACGATGCCACTACGGTGCGCCTGCGCGAGGTTTCGCTGGGCTATGACCTGCCCAAGTCGCTGCTGGAGAAGACTCCCTTTGGCGTAATTAACATCTCGGTATCGGGCCGCAACCTATACTGGTACTCGCCCAACATTCCGAAGTATACCAACTTCGACCCCGAAACCAGCACGTTCGGTGCCAGCAACCAGCAGGGCTTCGAATACACCAACGCGCCTAACTCGCGCCGCTACGGTGTAAACCTGCGCGTGACCTTTTAATTCTGATTTTCTGACTCTATCATGAGATTCCGCAAAGCTTCCGCCGCACTGGCCCTGATGGGCGTACTGCTGGCTACTCCGGGGTGTAAGGACTTCTTCGACGTTAACGTTGACCCAATTCACCCCACTCGGGCTGAGCTGCAGCAATTGCTTCCAGTAGCTCAGACGGCGATGTCGACCCACCTGGGCTTTAACATTCAGGGCCTGGGCCAACCCACCTCGGCCCTCATGCAGCAGCTGTCCAACGGCCGCGGCATTGGCGCCTATCAGCTGGACGGTGCTTCCTTCACTTCTTCTTGGGAAGGGCTCTACAGCCAGATGCTGGCTAATAACGAGCAAATCATCACCCAGGGCACTTCGGAAGGTCGCTGGGGCTACGTAGGCGTGGCGCAAATCCAGAAAGCTTACGTGTTCAGCCAGCTTGTCGATATGTTCGGCGACATCCCCTACTCCGAAGCCCTGAAAGGTGCAGCCAACATTGCCCCGCGCTTTGATAAGGACGCCGACATTTACAATGGCAATTCTGCTTTGGGCATCCAAGGCCTGTTTTCGCTGATTGACGAAGGCATCGCCAACCTCAACAAGCCCAATGCCACGCTAGCCGGTGGCGACCTTATCTACAATGGCAACAAAGCCAGTTGGGAACACCTCGCTCGCACTTTGAAGCTGAAGCTTTACAATCAGATTCGGAAGACCCGCGACGTAAGTGCCGACGTGACACCCCTGCTGAGTCAAGCATTGCTGGCACCGGGCGAAGACTTCGAGTTTAAGTATGGCTCGTCGACTCAGCCTGAGAACCGTAACATCGGTTATCTGTCTGACTATGTGAACGTAGGTCGGGAAAACAATATTAGCCGCTACCTCTATCTGATGATGCGCTACGGCAGTGGTGTTAACCTCCCAGATGGAAGCACCTCGCCTGCTCCTGGTTACCCTGACCCCCGCATTCCTTACTACTTCTACAACCAGCGGACGAGCTCTGCTGTGAGTGTTAGCACCTACGACTACCAGGACCCCAACAATGGGCGCTTCGTAACTACGCGTCAGGGTAGCACCGGGCCGGCGGCCAGTTCGAACACCAGCAACGAGCGGACTCTGCCCGGCCTTTACCCCTACGGTGGCCGCTTCGACTATGGCACCGGCGGTAGCGTAACGGGTGCTTCGGCACATGGTCAGGTAGCTCAGCGCTTCCTCACCTACTTCAGCCGTAAGTTTATTGAGGCTGAGTTGCAGCTGACCGTGTTGAATAACACCGCCGCTGCTCGTGCCGCGCTGCTCGACGGCATTCAGGCCTCGTTCAACAAGGTAAATGCCATTGCCGCCGCCGAGACCCAGCTTGACCCGCTGCAGGCCGTTCCCCAGATTCCTCAGACCGCAATCGATGCCTATAAGACGGAGGCTGGCAACCGCTTCGATGGCACCAGCGGCAACCGCACCCCCCTGCAGGTTATTATGGAGGAAAAGTACGTAGCCAGCTTCGGCATGGGCCCGGACCTCTACACCGACTTCCGCCGTACCGGCTTCCCCATTATTACCGTTCCCGGGTTATCACAGGCAAACCAGCCTGGTCTGGTGGAAGACGGCGATGGTAGCACCACTGGTAATGGCCCTTTCCCCCGCCGCCTCACGTACTCGCAGCAGGACCTGACTGCCAACCCCAATTCGCCACGGGGCCAGGTACTATTCACCGACCCGGGCTACCGCATTTTCTGGGACCGTTAAGCCGGTAATCACTTAATCATTTCATCTTATGAAAAAGCTAGTATTTGGCCTGCTGCTTCTCCTGACCGCCGGCTCATTCAGCTCCTGCGAAGACAAGGACAAGATTCCGGCCCCGACCGTAAAAAGCACGCCGCTGATTTTTCCCATCATCACGGCTGACAAAAGTTACTACATCTGGTCGCGCGCCCGCGCTGCGGAAAGCACCAACCCGGTGCGCCCCGTATTTGAATTCACCATCGACCTGGGCGACCAGCGCGATGTGCAAATCAAGACCGTAGAAATCTACAAGAGCTACCGCCGCGGCTCGACCCTGGGCCCGCGCGTGCTGGCCCGCGAGGTAAGCTCGTTCCCTGCCACCATTACCATGGACAGCCAAGAGGCCATCACTGGCCTTAAGCGCCTGGTATTGCAGGACGCACCGGCCAAGCCTTACTTGGTTGATGTGCGGGCCAGCAGCCCGACTGCCCCCAATTCGCAGATTGTAATCAGCGACCAAATTGTGTTCACGTTTGAATACGTGCTGCAGGATGGCTCGCGGGTAATCACGACGCCGCTCACCAACGTGCAGGTGCAGGAAAATGCAGCCGGTGGTGCCATCTCTACGATTCAGGTAATCTCGGGTACCCAGATTAACGCTCCTTACGCGGCTATCGCCCAGTTCAAAGCGTCTTAATCTGCTCGTTCTTAATTGGCATCTTGCTAATTAGCCCTAAAAAAGCCGGCTTCAGAACGAAGCCGGCTTTTTTGTGCTTGGCAGTTTACAAAAGAGGGGTTAAAGCATTTGGTCAAGTTGCCCTGCCAACACCTAAGTCTAAAGCTATTCTAGAATTGTAAGCCGCTTTTTGCTGTCACTTCTAAAGGGCTTACAGGATGTACTGGCTTAAATCCCGGTTCTTGACCATGTCGGCCAGACGCTCATCCACCAGAGCAGCGGTAATCTGGATGCGGGCGTTGGGGCCGATTTTGTCGGGCACGTCGTAGAGTATGTCGTTGAGTAAGCGGCTCATGACGGTGTGCAGGCGGCGGGCGCCGATGTTCTCGATTTCGGCATTCACTTCGGAGGCTATTTCGGCCAGGCGCTCCAGGGCCGCATCATCGAAGGTTAACTCCACGTCTTCGGCCCGGAGCAGGGCTTCGTATTGCTTGGTGAGGGCATTCTGCGGGTCTTTGAGGATGCGGTAGAAGTCGTCCTTGCTCAGGCTTTGCAGCTCCACGCGGATGGGGAAGCGGCCCTGCAGTTCGGGAATGAGGTCGGAAGGCTTGGCCACGTGAAAGGCGCCAGCGGCAATGAACAGGATGTGGTCGGTGTTGACGATGCCGTACTTGGTATTCACGGCCGAGCCCTCCACGATGGGCAGCAGGTCGCGCTGCACGCCCTGTCGGCTGACGTCGGGGCCGCCCTTGCCGCTGCCGGCGCTGGAGGCCACCTTGTCGATTTCGTCGATGAAGATGATGCCGGCGTTTTCGGCCTGGCGCACGGCTTCTTCCTTCACCTCGTCCATGTCGATGAGCTTGGCAGCTTCCTCCTCCAGCAGCAGCTTGCGGGCCTCGGCTACGGTTACTTTGCGCTTGCGCGTCTTCCTGGGCAGCATGTTGCCCAGCATATCCTGCAGGCCCGACATTGCCGATTCGTCCATGCCGGGGGCCATGCCTATCATGCCCAGCCCCGGCCCGGCCTGGGCCACGTTAATTTCGATGCGGCGGTCTTCGAGCTCGCCGTTCTTGATTTTTTCGCGGAACCGCTCGCGGGTGCGCTCGTTCAGCTCGGCATCGGACGAGGGCATTTCCTCCTCCCCTCCCCCGCTGCCAAACCCCAGTCCACCGGGCTTCATGCCGGCCGGGCGGGCCACGGGCGGGATGAGTGCATCGAGAATAATCTCCTCCACGGCCTGCGCGGCCTGGGCCTTCACGGCTTCCTGGCGGCGGGCTTTCACGCGGTTCACGCTTTGCTCGGCCAGGTCGCGCACCATGCTTTCCACGTCACGGCCCACATAGCCTACTTCGGTGAATTTGCTGGCCTCGACCTTCACGAAGGGTGCATCGGCCAGAGCGGCCAGTCGGCGGGCAATTTCGGTTTTGCCCACGCCGGTGGCCCCAATCATGAGAATGTTGTTGGGCACGATTTCGCGCTGCATGGCAGCGGGGGCGTGCAGGCGGCGCCAGCGGTTGCGCAGGGCAATGGCCACGTAGCGCTTGGCTTCGTGCTGGCCGATGATGTACTTATCAAGCTCAGCCACAATCTGGGCCGGCGTGAGAAAGGTGTCGTTGAGCATTCGTTCTAGTGAGCTTGCACGCAGTGTGTCGCAGGGTAAAAACGCAGTGTTCCGCAGTGTTGTTCAAACCAGAACCACTGCGGAACACTGCGCTGACCACTGCGAAACACTGCGTGAAAAGTTATTGAGGGTCTTTCTTCTTAAACAGCGAATCGATGTTGCGGGCCAGAGTGAAATACTCACTGGAGCCGGCGGCCTGCAGCACGGCGTGGGTGTAGTCGAGCTGGAAGCCAGCTACCCGCAGCATAGCGCCGAAGCTGAGGCCGGCACTGCCGCTGGTGTTCACCAAGGCCAGCTCGCGGCGTTGCAGGTGGTTGTAGCCCACCCGAAACTCCAGGTTTTTGCTTAGCACCAGAGCGGCGCTGGCGGTGAAGTGCCGGGCCAGGTTGTCGCCGAAGCTTTTGGTGGGCGTCTTTTCGTTGCCTTCATCATCCAGGGGGCCGCGCTCGTTGGGGTCGAGGTACTGAATGTCCCACTGCTGCAGGTGGTGGGCGGTGAGCGAGAAGCGCACCGGCATGTGCTGGGGCTTCACGGTGGCGCCCAACTGCACGTCCAGCGGCAGAGAGCCCCGCTCGGTGCCCGGATAAGGCGAAAACTGGTAGCCGGCGTTCTTCACGGCCAGGCCCACGGTGAAGTCCTCCTTAGGGTGTTTATAAACCACGCCCACGTCGGCCACGCCGGCTACGGAGCGGCTGCCGGCAATGCTGGATACCGCCAGCTTGGCAGTAGCGCCGAAGGTGAACTTGCCTTTGGTGTAAGAATCGGACACGCCCAGGGTGTAGTCGCTCACGCTGAAGGTGCCCGTGCTGTTGCCGGCCGGGTCGTATCCTTCGATGTCGCCGTAGCTGAAGTAGTTGATGCCAACGCCAATGCGACCCAGCTTCTGGGTGTTGAAGATGTAGGCAGCCGTGGTTTGGCGCATCTGGCTGACGTATGCCACGTAGCTCAAGGCCAGGCGGCCGTCCATGCCCTCGTTCAGCAGGCCGGGGTTGGCGAAAAGCATCAGCGGGTCGTCGTTGCGGTTCGACACGTTGGTGCCACCCAAGGCAGCCTGTTGGGCGCTGGCCGGCAAATCAAGAAACGGAAATACCGAACCACCGCCTAGCTGCTGAGCCGCGGCAGGCGCGGCCGTCATCATTCCAAGAGAAAGGCAAAAACCGGCAACGCGGTACGCGAAAAGCTGCTTCATACTTCTAAGATACGGCCGACCGGCCGCTTGTCGGACCTCAACGGCGAAGGGCCGTATTTCGCGTGTGCAAATGAAATTCGGCTTCGGCCAGGCCAAGGCTTACTGCACCTCCACGCTGGGGCCGGCGGCGGGCAGAGGCTCGTCGCGGATGGGCAGCTTCTGCGGGCGGGGCACCAGCTCGTCGAGCAGGGCCACGCGCAGCACGTCATCTACCCGGTCGGCGTAGTGAATAGTGAGGCCCTGCAGGTAGTCGGCTTCGATTTCCTCGATGTCCTTGCGGTTTTTGGGGCAAAGGATGATGTCCGTCATGCCGGCACGGCGGGCCGCCAGCAGCTTTTCCTTGATGCCACCCACGGGCAGCACCTTGCCGCGCAGGGTGATTTCGCCGGTCATGGCCAACTTGGCGCGCACGCGGCGCTGGGTATAGGCCGAGGCAATGCTGGTAAAGATGGCGATGCCCGCGCTGGGTCCGTCCTTGGGCACGGCGCCTTCGGGAAAGTGGATGTGCAGGTCGTACTGCTCGAAGAGGCGGTGGTCGATACCGATTTCCTCGGCCCGGCTGCGCAGATAAGAAAGGGCGGTAATAGCCGACTCCTTCATCACATCGCCGAGTTGGCCGGAGAGCGTAAGCTTGCCCCGCCCGCGGCTGAGCAGGCTTTCCACGAACAGGATGTCGCCGCCCACGCTGGTCCAGGCCAGGCCCGTGACCACGCCGGCGGTGTCGTTGTCCTGGTACTGGTCGCGGTCGAAGATGGGCGCGCCCAGGATTTTGCGCACCTCGGCCGGGTCCATGGTGGCGGGCAGTTCTTCCTTGCTGGCCTTGCGGCGGGCCAGGTTACGGGCCAGGCCGGCCAGCTTGCGTTCGAGGCCGCGCACGCCGCTTTCGCGGGTGTAGTCGTCGGCCACGCGGTGCAGGGCGGCTTCGGTTATTTTTACTTCCGTCTCGCCCAGGCCGTGCTCGCGCAGCTGCTTGGGCCAGAGGTGCTTTTTGGCAATCTGCGTTTTCTCTTCCTGGGTATAGCCGGTCAGGTCGATGATTTCCATCCGGTCGCGCAGGGCGGGCTGAATGGTATCGAGCGAATTGGCTGTGGCAATAAAGAGCACCTTCGAAAGGTCATACTCCACTTCCAGGTAGTTATCCACGAAGGTGGCGTTCTGCTCCGGGTCCAGCACTTCGAGCAAAGCCGAACTGGGGTCGCCGCGGAAGTCGGAGCTCACCTTGTCAATCTCATCCAGAATAATGACGGGGTTGGAGGCGCCGGCCTTCTTAATCTGGGCGATGATGCGGCCGGGCATGGCGCCCACGTAGGTTTTGCGATGGCCGCGGATTTCGGCTTCGTCGCGCACCCCACCCAGGCTCATGCGCACGTACTTGCGGCCCAGGGCCGTGGCGATGCTGCGGCCCAATGAGGTTTTGCCTACGCCGGGAGGGCCGTAGAGGCACAAAATGGGCGCCTTCAAATCCTGCTTGAGCTTGAGCACGGCCAGGTATTCGAGGATGCGCTCCTTTACTTTTTCCAGGCCGAAGTGGTCGGCGTCGAGGATTTTCTTGGTTTGCTTGAGGTTGAATTTGTCCTTAGTGTATTCGGCCCAGGGCAGGTCGAGCAGGAACTCGACGTAGTTCAGACTCACGGGGTAGTCGGGCGCCATGGGGTTGGAGCGGGAAAGCTTCTCCATCTCCTTAGCAAAGTGCTTGGCCACGGCTTCGGGCCACTTCTTGGTGAGGGCACGCTCGCGCAAGCGGCCCAAATCCTGCTCGGGGCCCTCCTGGCCCAGCTCGTCCTGCAGGGTTTTGAGCTGCTGGCGCAGGAAGTACTCGCGCTGCTGGGCGTCGATGCCGGTGTGGGTTTTGGCGCGGATGTCGTGCTTGATTTCCAGCAACTCAGCCTGGCTGAGCAGGGCTTCGAGCAGCTGGTGGGCTTGCTGAATGGGGTCGGCCTGCTCGAGCAGCTTCTGCTTGGCCGCCACATCGAGTTGCACATTAGACGAAAGAAAATGCGTCAGGAAAGCCGGCGACTGAATGCCGTCGAGCATAGCGCGGGCCTCCACCGGAATTTCGGGCGTCAGCTCCAGCACCTTGGTAGCGGCTTCGCGCAGGGCCTGCAGCAGGCCAAACTCGGCTGGCACCTCGGGGTTGAGGGCCGTTTCGGGGAAGTAGCTGACACGGGCCGTGAGCTGGGGCGTGTAGGTCAGCTCCTCCTCAATGCTGAAGCGCACCTGCCCCTGCAGGATGATGGTAATGTTGCCATCGGGCTGCTCTAACAGCTTGAGGATGCGGGCCAGGGTGCCCACTTTGTGCAGCTCCTCCACCGTGGGCTCGTCGGCATCGGGGCTTTGCTGGGCCACCACGCCGAGCAGCTTGTCGGCCGCGTACACGCGGCGCACCAGGCGAATGCTCTTTTTGCGGGTGACGGTGACGGGCAGCACTACGCCCGGAAACAGCACGGTGTTGCGCACCGGCAGCAGCGGCAGCGTGGGCGGGGCGTCGTCGCCGCGCAGCAGGTGGTCGGGGTCGGCGGCCATGATGGCAATGGACTCGGGCTGGGCCGCCGCGTCGCCAAGCAGGCGGGCAGTATGCGGCGTGGAGAAAGCAGATGCGAAGCGCATGGGAGAGGATTAAGCCAGAGCGGCAAACGGGCCGTGTCAGATTGACAGCCCGCGGCGGCAGAAAAAGGGGAAAACAAGATACGTCCCCGGCGGTACTGTACGCGTCAATGCCCGTGCCAGCCGCGCCAGCCGGTCAAAGCGGCGCAGCCGACCGGGCAGCCAAGCCAACGCCAGCATAGAAAATTGCAAATTTGTTGGCAACTTGCGCCCGATATTATTTTTTTACACTCAGTATGTTATTTCTATTGCGTTGTCGACTGTTGTGCTGCCTGGTAGTACTGCTAGGTCTGGCAGCCACGCCCAACGCCCTGGCCCAGCGCCGTCCCGTGAAGCGGATGCCCGCCGCGGCCACTCCCTCGGCCGATACCACCAGCGGCGGCGCTTCGGCCACGCCCCGAACTAATAAGATGGGCCGGCCGGTGAAAGCTGCCACCAAGCCCGCCATTGCCCCCGGCACCTACCGCGTGCGGGGCATGAACGAGCGGATAGTGCGCCGCCTGCGCCTTCGCCCCGACGCTACGCCCGACTTCGTCAACGTCAACAAAATCCCCTATTTCGAGGATAAAAAGGCCCTAAAAGTTATTGCCAAGGCCGAAAAGCGGCGCGACTACCGTACGGCCCGAATTGAGCTGGAGAAGTACGTGGCTCAGTTCGGCATTCAGAACTTCTACCGCAACACCGACCTGCTCTGGCACCTGGGCCAGCTGTTTGAGCGCGACAGCAGCCAGCGCGAGAAAGCCAAAGCCTACTACCGCCTGGCGCTGAAGCACCACCGCACCGATATTAAAAAGGTGCAACTCTACTACGACTCGCTGGAGCAGAAGAATGCCGACCTGTACGTGCCCCTGAAAACGTACTACGACCTGGTGGAGTACCGCAAGAACCTCAACACCTTCCACCCGCCCAAAGGCGTGTACACCAGCATGGGCGAGGCCGTGAACAGCGCTGCGCCCGACTACGGCCCGGCCCTGGCCGGCAACGACACGCTGATGCTGTTCAGCAGCAAGCGCAAGCGGCGCGGCGTGACGGGGCAGGTAGACGAGGACCTGTACATCTCACGCCGCGAAGGCACGTACTGGAGCGACGCTGAGCCCCTGCCCAAGCCCATCAATTCGCCTTACAACGAGGGCTCGGCCTGCTTTAGCAAGGACGGCAACACCATCTTCTTTGCCCGCTGCGAATGCCCCGGCTGCGGCGGTAACTGCGACCTGTTTACGGCCGTGCGGGGCAAGGACGGCAAGTGGGGTGCCCCCAAAAGCCTGGGGCCGCTGGTGAACTCACCGGCCTGGGACTCGCAGCCGACGCTTTCGCAGGGCGGCGACACGCTGTACTTTGCTTCAGACCGCCTGGGCGGCTTTGGGCTATCGGACATCTACTTCACCCGCAAGCTCAAGAACGGGCAGTGGAGCCCGGCCGAAAACATGGGACCAGTGGTGAATACCCGCGAGAGCGAGGTCAGCCCCTTCTACCACCCGCTCTACCACGTGCTGTACTTCAGCTCGCGCGGGCAGCTGCTGAACTTCGGCGACTTCGACATCTACAAAACCTACCGCGTGCAAGGGCGCTGGCAGGAGCCCAAGAACATTGGCCCGCTGGTGAACGGCAAGGGCTCGGAGTACTACTTCACGATTGACGCGCAGTCGAAAAACCTGTACTACGCCCGCTCCGAGGAAAAGGAAATTCAGAACCTGGACCTGTATTCTTTCCCGCTGCCCATGGAAGCCCAGCCCCTGGCCACCACCCACGTGGAGGGCACGCTGGTGGACTCGGTATCAAGCCAGCCGCTGAAGGGCATTGTGAGCATCATCGACACCGACAACGGTATTGAGGTGGCCAGCAAGTACATCCGCCCGGACGGCACCTTCGACTTCGACCTGATTGAGGGCTCGCACTACGCCATGCTGATTCAGAGCCCGGAGTTTTTCAGCGTGGAAAAGCAGTTTGCACTGAAGGGCGACACGGTGATGACGCTGCTCACAAACAGCATAGACTATAAGCTGCCGCTCATCTTCAAGAATATCGAATTTGAGCAGGGCAAGGCCACCATTCTGCCAGCTATGCACAACACGCTGGACCGCATTGCGCTGTTTCTGGTCGACCACCCGGCGTTCCGGCTCAGCATCTCGGGCCACACTGACACCAGCGGCGACCCGGAGGTGAACGAAAAGCTCTCGCAGGAGCGGGCTGAGGAAATCCGGCGCTACATCGAGCGCAAGGGCAAGCTCTCACCCAACCGAATTGAGAGCTTCGGCTACGGCTCGAGCCGGCCGCTGAAGACCGAAGCGACGGAGGAAGACGCCCGCGTAAACCGGCGGGTGGAGTTCCGCCTCCTTAAGCCTGATGGGGATAAGGCCGACCCGGCCAGCGGCGGGGCGGGGTGGAACTAGCCTCACCCCCGACCCCTCTCCGGGGAGAGGGGAGCCTGACGGGTTTTCCTGACGAGTTTTATAAAAATGGCCCGCTTTGGTAGGAAGCAGGCCGTTTTTATTATGATGACATTTTTAAAATAAGAAAGACATCTCAGGGCTTTTGCGCCTACTCTATCGATTCTACGCGCAACGCTTTTCCGTTGAATAGGGCTTCCTCGCCGGCGCGCTTGCCTTTGAGGGCCAGGGCCACGGGCGCGGCGGGCGACACGGCAAATACCTCGCGGCCGTCGGCGACGAGCTTGCCGGCGCTGATGGCGACGTAGAACCAGCCCAGGCTGGTGCGGAGCAGAGCGCCGGGGCGCACGGTGTCGCAGGGAGCGTCGGGGCTGATGCGCTGCAGCTCGGCCATCAGCTGCTGGGCCTGCTGGAGCTGAGCGGCGTTGCGCTCGCGCTCGGCCCCGGCCATCTCGCGGCCGGTTTCGTACTTGTCGCCGGCGCTGCTTTTGGTATCGGACAGGGCGGATTCCTGGGCGGCGTCCATGGCGGCGCGGGCTGCGGCGATGCGCTGCTCGACGAAGGCCTGGCAGGCGGCGTGGAGGGCGGGTTTGAGGGGCATTAGTGCGGTTTAATTATAATCCAGGCTATTTTGGCGGTAAGCACGGCAATCCTAGATGGTGTGAGCGGGTTCGGTTTTTTGCTTATACCCATTGGTTTGTGCAAAAACGCATACGATAGGCTCACAGGCTGGTACTCACCTCTGTCAATCGACGCAATTTCCAGGTTGTCTACTCCGTGGTGTGATGTGACCCGCACCGCTGGAACGGCAGCTTTCAACTGCCCTGATGTCGAGCCAACGTGAATACCTGCTGCGGTTTTATAAGCCGGATGCAATACAATCAAGCCGTATACTGTTTTTGCCGCCTCATCCCAAAAGTAAACAAACAGCTTCTGGCCTGCCTTGCTTACCAAAATCGCATCCGCCTCATTACTACCGCCATCAAAGCCATATGCAGCTGTATAGGTGGGCGTAAAGGTGAAGCCTTCGTACAGCTCTCTTAGCTTGTAGACGGACATCCCGACTTGGGCTTTACCAACCGAGGTTTCTGTGATAGTAGGCGTATCAGGGAAGGTGGGTGCTGTTTGAGCAATGCAGGTGGCACTAATCAAGCAGTAGAAAAGGAGTAATAAGAGCTTGGGCATGAGGCTAAGTTAGAAGTATTGGAGCTCAGCCTTAATCTTAGCTACCCACTGCCCATCCTCGGGCGCCACTACTATTACCCGGAAGCTGTGCTGCTCTCCTTCAATCCGCACACCTTCCGAATCGTCAATAAGTAAATCAATGCCGAAGCTGGGCGGGTGCTTGGTGCAGCGGGCCTTCACGTCGCGGGTGTGGCGCTGCTGATTGATGACGCCATCAAGGCGAATGCCATACAGCCAGAAGAGGCGACGGATATTCCAGACGCTGCGGTAGGAAGTGGTATAGACCCAAACCTCCCAGCCCTGGGCACGGCAGTACTCAGCCAGCTCACGGATGCCTGCGCGAAGCTGTTCGCCCCCTAATAGCTTCGCCCAGAAATTACGGTTCGGTGTTTCATGGGGGAAATCGTAGCCGCAGCGGATGAGCGTATTGTCAAGGTCGAAGGCGATGCGCATGAGCTATATGTACTCATCATTCCTGATGCCGATAGAGGCGACAATGACACCGACCAGCCCGCCGAACAAGGCACCTTGGATGGAGCCCCCAACCCAGGCGAACTTCATAAGAGCCAGCAGCTGCTCGGGCGCGGCGTGGAAAGCACTGCGGTAGAAATTGGGGCTTATGGCGGCCAGCAGCAGGCCAAGAATTCCGCCGGCCAGCCAAGCCAAGTACACCAGCGCGGCCGTTCTTAAAATGTGGCGACGCAGGACCGGCCAAGTGATGCCGCGTCGGAAAAAAAGCATGGATAGCAACAATACGACCGCAAACAAAACACCATAAAGAATGCCCTCCCAAATGCCTTGGGCAATACTGGCAGCCCAGATGCCTTCGAAGTCCCAACCTAGCACCGCACGGTAGTACTCGGGGCTGACAGCACCGTTGATGGCATTGGTGCTAGCACCGATGACGGCTGCGCTTAGTACACAGAGCAAGGCGGCTTTGGCAGCACTGCTTTTCATGACAAACTAATTTTATTGGAAATCAGCCCCGCGGCCACTCACCTATCGTTACTGAGGTGGAAAAAGCGGCTTACCGCTGGTAAACACCCGCTACTGCTGCTTTGGCAGCTGCTGAAAATCCCCTACCAGGAAAGTGTGCTTTCCTTTTTCAGAAATTTTCGTGATGGTTTCGAGGAACTGATAAAAGCGGATGTTTTCGTCGCCCTTCATGAGTTCCGAAGCATTTTTCAGGGCCCGCGCCGTGGCTACTGCCGTGCGGGCGTTTTCCAGGTCGGCCTTCGACCGGATTTTAGCTTCGAGGTGGCGGGCAAACAGGTCCTGGATGGCTTTGGGGAAAGTCAGGTCGCGCAGCTGCACGAGCTCCAGCGTCACGCCAAAATCATTGACCAGCTTCGTCAGGGCCTCGCTCTGCAGGTCGGTGATTTCCGCACGTCGCTCGTTCAGCTCCTCGCTCGAAAAGGCCCCAATCTGGGTGCGGGCCGTTAGCTGTACGGCCACGGCTACGCGCTGCTCGGCTTCGGCCAGGGCAAAACCTTCGCCCCGGCCAAAGTCGAAGCTGCTCACAAACCGCAGGCCGTCGGTGATGCGGTACAGCACCACGCAGGAAAACCGCAGGGCAATGCTGTCGCTAGTCAGCACCTCCTGATTGGTAATGACCAGCTGGCGGGTGGTAGTGGGCAGCGTGAGCAGGGAAGTGCGGTTGCGCCAGTCAGTCACCTCGTATCGGCCGGGCTCTAATTGCCTTTCCAGGGCATTGTTGCGATACAAAAAGCCCTGGGTATTGGGGCGTACCTGGTACGTTTTGGTAAAAATTCCCATTGAAATAGCTGGTTGAGGTGCAGCGGAAAGAAGAGAGGGGCATCAAGCCGGCCGGGAGCCTGACGTAAGCCGCAGGGCGCACCCCACGGCGGTATCAGTCAAGCTGCAAACGTCCGGTTGACTTAAGCCGAAGCCCGGCCCCTCTCCTCCGTCGTGGTCAGCAAATTGGGCTGATTGCATTACTTAAAGATGCAAAGTCCGTCCAGGTCTGACGGGGGAATCGAACCCCCTGCCGGTCCGCTCCGCAATACCCTGAATCTGGCGGGCCGGCAAGTGAAACAGGTGGCGGTTGATGGCCCAAGGTACGGCTTTCTCCTGCCAAACCAATAGCCCCCGGCCACGCCCCTGTCGTTGCTTAGCCGGGGCACTTTGTTCCATCCGGCGCGCGACCAGACTTGTGCCGGGCAAGCAGCCAGTGTTTCCAGATATTTATGGGTAGAGCGGTAACCCAGTCTTTATAGCGCAGCCCGGTAGTACAGGCCGCCTTCGTACTCCACCACCTCAATTTCCTCGCCAAGGGCGAAGGGACGGGTTTCGCGGCGGGCGTAGCCGAGGCGGGCCAGGCGGGTTTCGCCGGTGGCCGTACGATACTCCACGTAGGGATATTCGAGGGTGTGGCTGGCACCGCGGCCGACGCGGGTCAGCTCGGGGCGGTACTCGCGCACGGTGGCCCGGGTGTGGCGGCCCCGCCGGAGAATGCGGCGATTCTGCCGCTTGCGGTAGAGGTAAAGCCCGCTGCATATGGCCAGAAATAGCAGTAGGAATACGAGATTCATGGTATCCATAGCGGGCAAAACACAGATTCTAAGCGGCATCCATAAGCCCCTCGGCCACTCCCCTATCGTTGCTGAGACGGGGCACTTTATTTTGGCCGCCGAGCTTGCCCAGGCTTTTCATGTAGCGCTGGAAGGCGCCGGCGGACAGGCTGGTAAGTTGCAGCGGGGCCAGGATGTTGCCGCGGCGCAGGTCGTCGTAGTAGGTATTGCGGCGGCGCAGGGCCTCATCGAGCGTTTGTACGAAGGCCGCTTCCCGCTGCGGGGGGCGGGCAAACTCTAGCAGCCACTCGTGGCGGGAGGGCGTGGCGTCGTGGTCGCTGACGAGGGGCGCCACGGTGAATTCGACGACTTCTACTTCGGGAAAAAGGGCCATGGTTTCGCGCAGGGCCTGCTCCACTTCCTCGCCGATGACGTGCTCGCCGAAGGCGGAGAGGAAGTGCTTGATGCGGCCCGTCACGACCACGCGGTGGGGCGCCAGGCTAACGAAGCGCACGGTGTCGCCGAGGCTGTAGCCCCAGAGGCCGGCGTTGGAAGTGAGGACTACGGCGTACTGCCGGTCCAGCTCCACGTCGGCGATGCTGAGGCGGGGCGGGTTTTCTTCGAAGAACCGCTCGGCGGGGATGAACTCGAAGAAGATGCCGCTGTTCAGCAGCAAAAGCAGGCCGGGGTTGCCGGGCTGGTCCTGGAAGGCCAGGAAGCCTTCGGAAGCCGGAAACAGCTCGATGCTGTCGACGGAGCGGCCGATGCTTTCGAAGAGCTTGGCGCGGTAGGGCTCGAAGTTGACGCCGCCGTAGACGAAGAGGTTGAAATCGGGGAAGATGTCCTTGATGGGCCGGCCGGTGCGGGCGGTGAGGCGGTCGAAGTACATCTGCACCCAGGGCGGAATGCCCGAAATCAAGGTCATGGGCTGGCCCAGCGTCTCGTCGACGATGCGCTCGAGCTTGGTTTCCCAGTCGTCGATGATGTTGGTTTCGTAGCTGGGCAGCTGGTTGCGGCGCAGGTAGGCCGGCACATGGTGGTTGGCAATGCCCGAGAGGCGGCCGGTGTGGATGCCGTGGTGGCTTTCAAGTTCGGGCGAGCCGGACAGGAAAATCAGGTTGCCGTCCAGAAACTGGCTTTTGCCGGTGGCGTGGATGTAGTGCAGCAGGGCATCCTTGGCCCCGTTGATGTGGTTGGGAATGCTGGCCCGGGTGATGGGAATGTACTTGGTACCCGAGGTGGTGCCGCTGGTTTTGGCCAGGTATAGGGGCCGGCCGGGCCAGAGCACGTCGGCATCGCCGGCCTGGGTGCGCTCGAACCAGGGGCGCAGGCCTTCGTAGTCGCGCACCGGCACCTGCCGGGCCAGGTCGGCGGGGCTGCGCACGGCGCCCAAGTCATGGGCCTGGCCGAAGGCAGTGCCGGCCGCGCGGCTGGTGAGGGCCCGGAGCAGGCGCAGCTGGGTGGCAACCGGCTGCTGCTGCCACTGCCGGTCGCGGTGCGCCACGTAGGCCGCCAGGGGGTGGCTGAGAAAAGATTTAAGGCCCATGAGCGAGAAAAAGCGGCCATTGGCCGGGCAGCGAATATACGTTGGCCGAGCGGGCAGCTACCTTCGCGAACAATGGCGCCACAGCGGCGTTTGAACTGCTCATACCATTTTACCCATTCAAAAAGCACCCATCCCATGATTAACCAACGTGGCACCGCCGTTTGGAACGGCGACATTAAAGGCAGCGGCACCATCAGCACCCAGAGCGGCACCGTGAGTGCGCCCTACTCCGTCGGCGCTCGCTTCGAGGGCCAGAAGGGCACCAACCCTGAAGAGCTTATCGGCGCGGCCCACGCCGGCTGCTACACCATGTTTCTGAACAGCATCCTGAGCAAGGACGGCAAGGCCGTGGAGCAAATCAGCACCGAGTCGAAAGTGACGCTCGACCTGAGCAGCGGCGCCCCGGTTATCACCAAAATCCACGTCACCACCACTGGCAAAGTGGCCGGCCTCTCGGCCGAGGAGTTCCGGCAGTACGCCGAAAACGCCAAGGCCAACTGCCCCGTGTCGAAAGCCCTGGGCGCAGTGGGTGAGATGACGCTGGAAGCTAAGCTGGGCTAAGCCGTAGTTGCCAGTTGTTAGTTGTCCGTTGTTAGGATTGTTCTGGCAATAGCTAGCAGAACGACCTGACAACGGACAACTAACAACTGACAACTAACTTTGCCATATGCCTACTGCTACCAACCGAATTCGCCTTCGCCCCGCCAACACCTCCCCTATCCCGTTCTGGGGCCAGCTCGCCATTGGTGCGTTTTGGCTGGCCTACGTGCTGTTTTCGATGTGGGGCGACACCAACGCCAACGACTACCACTTCCTGCACTGGGTGTTTCTGGTGTTCACGCTGGTATACATCGGCTACGTGCTGGTGCACAATGCACCCGTTTTTGGCACCCAGAGCTACCTGGAGTTCACGCCCGGCTACATTGTGCACAAGAAAGGCCTGTTCCGGGCCAAGCAGGTATTCGCCAGCGAAAATATGACGGCGCTGGAGCTGAAGCCCATGCAGCTGCGCATCCGCCAGAAGGACGGCGAAATCTATACCCTGAATCTGCGTGAAGTAAAAGGCCCCCGCCGCCGTGAAACCTTCCGCCAGCAGGTGCGCGCCTTCGCCGCCAAGCACAACGTGGAGCTGCGCGAAACGGCCAGTAACCCGGCAGCATAGTTCTCGACAGAAAGTAATTTAAAAGCCCAACGGGGCGGCCCTCATATAGTTGAGAGCCGCCCCGTCTTTTTTGTGACTACGGTCGGCACCGGGCAGCCTCAACCCCGGCCCCTCCCCGCGGAGAGGGGTAGCTTGTTCCGCTTTCTGGATTAAGTGCTTGGGCATAAGTAAACCTTGTCTTGGGCACTTCCCCCCCACCCGAAGAATGTTTGATGTGCATTTCCGGCCGAGAGGGGAGTACCTGTTCCGAAATGTTAACGTATGGCTCCCCTCTCTTTTGGAAAGGGGTCGGGGGTGAGGTTTGCGTGACTGCGCCATCAGCACTTTCTGTCGCTGTCGTTCAACGACGAGACGCAAGTATGCGTCTCTACAGCCGTTCTCATGTGGCAACAAAAAAGCCGCTTACTGTGCAGTAAGCGGCTTTTTTGGGCCTAGGCTGGCGGAATGTTACTCCTTCACCAGGCGCTGGTTGAGCTGCAGGGCGCTGCCGTTGGCGTCTTTGCCGAGTACGCGCACCAGGTAGGTGCCCGTAGCCAGCGTGCGCAGCGGCATGGCCTGGGTGAGGCCACCGGTTACCTGCAGGCCAAGTACCTGACGGCCCGTGGCGTCGAACAGCACTACCTGGTAGCTACCGGCGGGTAGCTTACTCAGGTCGAGCTGAGCTTCCGTGGTGGCGGGGTTCGGGTAGATGCTGAAGGCCGGCGTGAGGGCTTTGGTAAACGTCACGGTGCGCACCGGCGAGTAGCTGAACGCGCCGTCGCGGTCTACCTGCTTGAGGCGGTAGTACACTGCTCCATTTACCTGACGGCCGATGCCGGCGTCAGTCAGCGTGTAGCTGGTGGGAGCACTGCTCGTGCCCTTACCATCCACCGCGCCTACTTTCACGAAGTCCTGGCCATTGAGGCTACGCTCCACGTCGAAGTGGTCGTTGTTGCGCTCCGAAGCCGTGGTCCAGGCCAGCTTGGCGTCCGTGTTGTTCACAGCCTGGGCCGAGAATACGGTCAGCTCCATTGGCAGCGGGTAGGCCCCGATGGTAAAGGTTACCGGCTGCGTGGTCACGCCACCGTACACGTCCGTGGTGGTGATGTTGACGGTGTACGAGGTGGGCACGGTGATGGCCGGCAGCAGGCTGCGGTCAATCACGTAAATCTGACCGGTGGCCGGGTTCAGGGCCGTGCCCGAAGGCAGGGTGTTGGTCGGGTTGGTGCTGGGGGCCGGGGTGCTGCCGGGGCCCGAGATGGGCGTCAGCACGGCGTTGGTGCCGGTGGTGGCCAAGCCGTTCGAAACACCGCTGGTGCTCTCCACGCCGGTCGTGGCGTTGTAGATGAGGCCGCTGGCGTTGTACTGCGCGCCGTTGGGGTCGATAACGAAGGCCAGCACGTCGTTGTTCTGGTAGTGTACGGCCCCGCCCTTGCTGGGCGTAGCGGCGTACAGCGAGGGGTTGTCGATACCGGTTTGGATGGTGTAGGTAGCCGGCGCGCTCACCGCGTTCAGGTTGTCGGTCGTCTGGTAGGTGAAGGGCACGCTACCCGCGAAGGTCGAGGCCGGGTCGAAGCGCAGGCTGGCAGCCTGGGCGGGCGTCAGGTTCAGGCTGGCGAAGTTGGCCGCCGTGATGGCCGTGTAGGTACCGCCATTGTCATAGTAGAGCACACCCTGCGTAGTGGCCGGGATGCTCAGCAGCTGGTAGGTAGCAATGGTGCCGTCGGTGTCGGTGCCATTCAGCGGGGAGATGGGCAGCGGGCCGGTGGCCGTGTTGCCTTCCGGCGACTGCAGCGAGTTCACCACGTCGTAGGCCACGGGGGCAATGTTCGGACGCGTGATGGTGGCGGTGCTCGTGTTGTTGCTCGTCACGGCGTCGTTGGTGGTGGGCACCGAAGCCGTGCCGACGGCGCTGGCCACATTGGGCATCACGAAGGTGATGATGTTGCTCACGCTGCTGCCGCTGGTCAGGCCCGTCACCGTGTAGGTTACGGTCGTGCCCGAAACGGTAGCACCTGCGGGGGCCGTGATGCTGGTGGCACCAGCGGGCAGGTTCACGGTCTGCACGAGGCTGCTCACGTTGCTGGGGCCATTGTTGGCCGTCGTCACCAGGTAACCTACCGTGCTGCCCGCGGCTGCCGAAGCCGGAGCCGTGATATAGGTAGCCACGTCGTTGCTGGCCGTGATGGTCACGCTCGTGGCCTGGGCTGTGTTGTTGCTCAGCGTCGGGTCAGTGTTGGCACCGGCTACGGTAGCGGAAGCTACCAGCGGGCCCGAGCCGGGCGCCGTCACGGTGATGGTCGTAGCCACGGGGCTGCCGTTGGTCAGCGAAGCAATAGTGGGCAGGGTCAGCACGCCGGTCAGCGTGTTGTACGTAGCACCATCGTTGGGGCCACCGGTGAAGGTGATGACGTTGCCGCTGGTGCTGCTGCCCGTGGTGCCGTTCAGGGCCAGGGTGCTGCTGCTCAGGCCAGCGGGCAGGGTCACCTGACGCACTACGCTGGAGGCGGGGTTAGCGGCCGTGTTGTTCTGCGTGGTGAGCGTGTACACGACTGGCAGGCCGGGGGCCTGAGTGCTCACGTTCGGCACCAGGGTCACGGCTACGTCGGCCACTAGGGCGTTGGGAGTCGTCACCGTCGTCACTACCGTTGCGCGGTTGTTGTCCAGGTTGGGGTCGCCATTGGCGGCCGGTACGCTGGCCACGGCCGCTACGTCCAAGCGGTTGGTGTCGGGAGCGTTGAAGGTGATGGTGCCGGTCTGGGCATTGGCCGAGCCTGCAGCCAGGTTGCTTACCGTTGCGAAGGTTACGATGCCAGTGGTGGCGTTGTAGGCACCGGCCACAATGGCGCCGGTGTTGTCGCGCACCACAACGCCGCTCAGGCCGGTGGGCAGCTGCACGGTGGTCGTTTCGCTGCCAGCCGTGCTCGGGCCGTTGTTGGTCGTCGTCACCACGTAGGTTACTGGGTTGCCTACCGTCACGGTGGCCGGACCGGCAACGGCTACTACAACATCAGCACTGCCGGTGAGGGTAGTTACGGCGGCGGTGGCATTGTTACTCAGCACTGCGTCGTTGCTGGTGCTGGTCACATTGGCCGGCAATACCAGGGAAGTCGTGTTGCCGGGGGCCGAGAACACGATGGCCGTGGTCTGGGTGCTGCCGCCGGGCAGGGTGGCAATGGTAGCCAGGGTCAGCAAGCCGTTGCGGTTGTCGTAAGTAGCCCCGTTGGGGAAGGTGATGATGCTGCCGCTCAGCGTGCCCGTGGCGCCGCCAACGCGCAGGTCGGTGGCCGTAAGGCCGGCGGGCAGGCTCACCTGCTGCACCACGCCACTGGCCACGGTAGCCGAGTTGTTGGTCAGCGTCAGATTGTAGCTCAGGGGCTGGCCGGCGGTGGCGCTGGCCGGGCCGCTCAGGCTAATGGCCACATCAGCCGTGGGGTTGATGTTGGTCATCACGCTGGCCACGTTGTTCGTGGGTACCGGGTCCGTCGTCGAGGCTGCTACGTTAGCCGTCACGTTGAAAGTGCCGGCCGTGGGCGCGTTGAAGACAATGCTGTAGCTCTGCGGCGTGGCCGCGCTGGCTTGGCTAGCCAGGGTCGGCAGGGTCAGTACGCCGGTGAGCGTGTTGTAGCTGGCACCGCTGGCGAAGCTGATGGTGTTGCCGCTAGGCGTGCCAGCCTGGCCAGCAACGGTCAGCGCCGTCAGGCCCGTGGGCAGGCTCACGGTGGTTACCACGTTGGCGGCGGTGTTCGGGCCGTAGTTGCCCTGCGTCACCGTGTAAGTGGTCGAAGCGCCGGGGTTCACAGTGGCCGGGCCGCTTACCGTTACGTAGGTGTTGGCCGAGCCGGCGGTGGGGCCGGTTACCGTCACGGGCGTCAGCGAGGGCGCGCCGTTCAGGTTGGCGGTGTTGTTGGCCACCGTCGTTTCGCCGGCCGTGGCCGTGCTGATAATGGCCTGGGGCGAGAAGCTGGCCGTGGGCGCGAAAGCCACGCTGTTGGTCACGGCCTGACCGCTGGCCAGGGCAACGGCCGGGAAGGTTACTACGCCGGTGCTGCTGTTGTACGTACCGCCGTTGGTGATGTACACCCCGGTGAGGCTGGTGGGCAGCTGCAGGGTTTGCACGGCGTTGGTCACGGCGCTGGGGCCGTTGTTGCGGCTGCTCACCACGAAGGTGGCCAGGTCGCCGCTCACCACCGAAGCCGGACCGTTCAGGGTCGTCGTCAGGTCAAACTGCGCATTCACCGTCACGTTCACGCTGGCCACGTTGTTGGCCGGGGTGGGGTCGGTGGTGCCGTTGCCTACCTGGGCCGTGGCCGTGAACGAGGCCACCGGGGCGGTGAAGGCTACCAGCGGGTAAGTCTGCGTCTGGCCGGCCGTCAGGCTCTGGCTGGCAAAAGTCACCAGGCCAGTAGTCGTGTTGTAGCTCGCGCCGTTGGCGAAGCTGATGGTGCTGCCGCTGAGCGTGCCGGTCTGGCCGCCAATGGTCAGCGTGGCCACCGTCAGGCCCGTCGGGATGCTCACCGTCTGCACCACGGCCGTGGCGGTGGTGGTGCCGTTGTTGGTGGCCGTCACGGTCAGGGTCTCCGGGGCGCCGGCATTCACCGGGTTGGTAGCCGCCGCCACAGTCGTGCTCAGGTCCACGGGCAGGTTCGGGCGCACCGTCACAATCAGGTTGGCCTGGTTCGACGTAGCCGCCGGCGAGGCCGTGTTCTGAATGGTGTAGGGCGTCGTGGCCGTGCCGGTGAAGGTGGCGCTGGCCGGGGTGAAGGTCACCGAGCCGGCCGGGGCGCCCACCGTGGTGAAGGTGCCCTGGGCCGTGGTGATGCTGGTTTGGATACCGGCCGTGTTGGGGTCGAGGTCGATGGTGGCCGGGTTGATGGCGGCCCCGTTGTCGTTCGAGTCGTTGGCGGCCACGGCGAAGGTCACGGGCGTGTTCACGGCAGTCGTGGCGAAGTCATCCACTGCCACCAGGGTAAAGCGTACCGAGCTGCTCACGGTGGCCACATCGTTCGTGATGGCGCCGTTCTGGCTGGTGCTCGTAGTGATGGTGCTGGTCGTCACGGCCGGGCTGGTGTTGCCGTTGTAGGGCACAAAGCCGAAGCTGAAGCTGCTGCTGCCGCCCGAAGCCAGGGTGGCCAGGTTGCCGAAGTTCAGCGTGCCCGAGGTCGAGGTGCTGGTCGGGGCGGTGTAGGTGCCGCCGCTGGCCGTCACCTGAGCAGGCGTCATGGTCGCGCCGGGAGGCAGGGTCACAATGCGCGTCACGTTAGCCGCCGTGCTGGGGCCGTTGTTGCTGAAGGTCACCGTGAAGGCCGTGTTGCTGGTGGCCACGTTGCCGGTCAGGCTGGCCGGGCCGGTCAGCGTGGTGGCCACGTCGGCTACCGGGGTTACCGTCACGGGCGTCATGGTCGCAGTATCGTTGCTGGTCGCGCCGTTCTGGCTGGTAGCCGTACCCACGGTGCTGGTAGCCGTGATGGTAGTAAACGAAGCCGGCACCGAAGCAATGGTGATGGTCGAGTTCAGGTTGGCACCGTTGGCCAACGTACCCGTGCTGGGGTAAGTCACCAGGCCGGTGGCGTTGTCGTAGGTGCCGCCGTTGGTAGCGGTTACGTTACCAGCACCCAGGCCAGCCGGCAGCTGCACTTGGCGGGTTACGGTAGCCGCGGTGCTGGGGCCGTTGTTGGCGAAGGTCACTGCAATGGTCAGCGAACCACCGGCATTCACCGGCGAGGGCGAGCCCGAGATGGTGGTGGCTACATCGGCCACCGGCGTCACGTTCACCGTCGAGCTGGCCGAGTTGGCGCCGCTGTCGGTGCCCTGGCTCGTGCTGGTGCCGACGGTGGTAGAAGCTACCACCTGCGTGAGGCTGGCCGGCACGCTGGCGATGTTCACCGTCAGGTTCTGGTTGGCACCGCTGGCCAGTGTGGTGGGCGTGCCCGAGAAGGTCACGGCACCCGTCGTGTTGTTGTAGGCAGCCGTTACACCCGTGGGCAGGCCTGTGAAAGTCACGTTGCCTGCGCCCAGGCCAGCCGTTAGCTGCAGCGTCTGCGTGTAGCCGGCAGCCGTGCTCGGACCGGCGTTGGTATAAGTTACGGCGAAGCTCAGGGCGCTGCCGGCATTTGCAGGGTTAACCGAGGGCGTGATGCTCGTGGCTACATCAGCAATGGGCGTCACCGTCACGTTGAGGCTGGCGTTGTCGTTGCTGGTTGCGCCATTCTGGCTGGTGGTAGTGCCCGTGCTGGTTGCCACGGCAATGGTGGCGAACGAAGCCGGAACGTTCGGGATGGTTACCGTCACGTTGGCGCTGGCGCCGCTGGCCAGCGTGGTGGGCGGCGTGGTGAAGGTCACGGCGCCTGTAGCGTTATTATAAGTACCACCGGTTACGGTCACGCCGGCACCCAGGCCCGCGGGCAGGGTCACGGTACGGGTATAGCCCGCGGCCGTGCTGGGGCCGTTGTTAATGAAGGTCAGGGTCAAGGTCAGCGGGCTGCCGGCACTTACCGGGTTGGCTGAGGTGCTGATGCTGGTGGCTACGTCGGCTACCGGTGTCACGTTCACGGTCGAGGTAGCCGAGTTGGCGCCGGTGTTGGCACCCTGGTTGGTCGTAGTGCCCACCGTGGTGCTGGCCGTCACCTGCGTGAGGCTGGCCGGCACGCTGGCGATGTTTACCGTCAGGTTCTGGTTGGCGCCGCTGGCCAGGGTGGTCGGGGTGCCGGTGAAGGTCACCGTACCAGTAACATTGTCGTAGCTGGCCGTTACGCCCGTGGGCAGGCCCGTGAAGGTCACGTTGCCCGCGCCCAGGCCGGCGCTCAGCTGCAGCGTCTGCGTATAGCCAGCCGCGGTGTTGGGGCCGGCGTTGGTGTATGTTACCGCGAAGCTCAGGGTGCCGCCGGCATTTACCGGGTTAACCGAAGGCGTAACGCTGGTCGCCACGTCGGCCACCGGCGTAATCGGCACGGTGTAGGTAGCCGGACCAGCCGAGGCCGGGCCCGTGCCCGTGCGGTTGGTGCCGCTGGTCACACCGTTGGCATCCGTCACCGTGTAGGTAAAGGTGTCGTTGCCCGAGAACGTGCCGCTGGGCGTGTAAGTCAGCAGCGCCAGGTTAGTGATGCTGGTCGTGGCAATGTTGCCGCTGGTCAGCACCGTGCCATTGTAGGTCAGCGTACCGCCGGCGGGCAGGCTGGCAATGGTGTACGAGGTGATGGTGTTGCCCGTGCCGAAGGCCGTGCCGCTCAGGCCGGGCGAGAGCGTCGTCGCGCCACTGGTGCTGAGGATGGCCGTGTTGCTCACATTCTGCGCGATGGGCGCCGTGATAACCGTCAGCGTGAAGGCAGCAGTGTTGGCCGCCACGTTAGCACCTTCATTGGTGAAGTTAGCGCCGGCCGTGGTCACGGGCGTCAGGGCGCTGTTCAGGCCCGAGGTAGCGCCTGTGGTGCCCGAGTAGGTGCCCGTAGCGGCTGGGGCCGTGAAGGAGAAGGTGTAGCTGGCCGTATTGCCCGAAACTACCTGGGTCGAGGTGCCGAAGTTGATGGTGGTTACCGCCGTGGCGCCAGAGCCCGTCGTGGTGTAGCTGCCCGTGTTCAGGCCGTTGCCGGTCAGGCCGTAAGTAGAGTTCAGAGCCGTTACCTGGGCCGCGCTTAGGCTGGCGCCAGCCGGCAGGGTAATGGAGCGGGTGTTGAAGCTGCCCGTACCCAGGCCGTTGTTGGTGAAAGTAACGGTGAAGGGGCCGCTGCTCAGGCCCGCGCCAATGATGGACGGGCCGCTGATGGTGGTGGTCAGGTCGGCTACGCAGTTGGCGCCCGACTGCAGGAAGGGGGTTTCGTCGAAGCCCGTGGTGTTGCGCACAAAGGCGTCGGAGCTGGTGCCAGCGCCGGCTTCGTAGGTGATGCCGCCGGCCGTGGTGCCGTTGGTGCCGGCCACAAACGAGCTGCTGCTGCTCACCGGCGAAGACGTGAAGGCCACGCCGCCCGAGCCGCCGCCGCCGGGGCCGTGGGGCTCGCCGTTGCCGGTGTTGGAGCCGCCCTTGCCGCCGTTGGCCAGGATGGTGACGCCTGTCAGGGCATTCGCTGCGGTGTTGTTCGACACCAGCAGCACCGAGCCGCCGGCACCGCCGCCGCCCGAGCCGTCGTTCAGGGCCACAAATTTCATGTCGGCCCCGCTCACGTCGATGGTGCCCGTGCCGCTCACGTTGGATGCCCGCACAATCACCATGCCGCCCCCGGAAGCGCCCGAGCTGGCAAAGCCGCCGGTGCCGACGTTGTTGCCGGCAATGCCGCCCACGTTGTTGTTGCCGGCGTTGCCGGTGTCTACGGTACCGTTGTTGGTGGTGCCGGCGCCGCCGCCACCGCCCATGATGAGGCGCGAGGGCGCCGCCTGGGTGAAGGGCGCACCGCCAAAGCCACCATAGGGCAGGTTGGAGCGCCAGCCGTTGCCGCCCTGGCCGCCAATGCCGCCGTTGGAGCCGCCGCCGCCGCCCGTGTTTTCATCGTTGGCCGTGGGGTTGGTGTCGGTGCCGCCGCCGCCGGCGTTGCCGGCCGCGCCGCGGGCATTGTCGCCGCCGCCCACGGTTGTGCCGTCGGGGTAGCCCACCGCGGCGCCCAGGTCGGTGGCCGTCACGGCCGTGCCGCCCGGGTTAACGTAGCGCGGGGTGCCGGCAATGCCTTCGCCCTTGGCGGCGTTCGACGTAGTGGTGGCCGGCGTGCGGTAGTCGGTCAGCACCAAGCCCGCCGCTCCGGCCAGCTGCCGGCCCGCGCCGCCGCGGAAGCCTTTGCCGGCCATGTCAATCTTGAAGCCGTTGAGTGTAAGCGTACCGGCTACGTCCAGAGCCAGGATACCGCCGGTGCTGCCATTCCAGGCCGGAGCCGTCATATTGGCGCTCAGGGTCAGGTCCTGGTACTGCGGCACGCGAACCACCTGGAAGGTGCGGACGCCGCTGGTGGCCGTAGCCGCGGCACTTTCATAGGAGTTCAGCAGGTTCGACACCAGCGTGAAGCTGGTGGTGCCCGTCACGGATGCCACCACACCGTACTCGTACTGGCCGGCGGTGAGGTTGCTGCTCAGGTAGCCACGGCCGGGGCCGCTGTTGGTGGGCGTCGTGGAATTGCCCGAGCCGTAAGCATTGGTGTTGCTGGTGTTGATGGCCGCGCCCTGCATCTGCATAATGAGCACCAGGTCGCCGGCGGCCAGCGGCGTCTGGCCCGTGGTGCCGCTGAACACTGCCGTGCCGATGGATACTACCTTCTGGTTGGCGGCAGCGTTGGCTGTGCCGGGGTAGAAAGTGTTGACGTTCTGCGTGCCGCTGTACGTCAGGTTGCCGCTGGACCCCGGGATGGCGCACACTTCGCTGGGCGTGCTGGCCAGAATGGCCGTGGTCACCTGCGAAGCCGGAGCCGTGCCGTTGTTGTTGGTGGCCACCGGGTCGCCGTTGGTGGTGGTGCTGGCGGCCGAAACCGTGCCACCCACCGAGCTACCGATGCTGTTGGGCACCGTGAAGCGCACAGTGTAGGAAACGGCCTGGCCAGCCGTCAGCGTGCCACCAGGCACAGTGAAGGTTACTGTGCTGCCCGATACGCTACCGCTCGACACGGTAATGCCCGTGGGTGAGCCCGTCAGCACCAGCTGGGCCGTCACGCCCGTGGCCGTGCTCGAACCCAGGTTGGTCAGCAGCACCGAGTACACCAGAACCGAGCCGGGGGTAGCACCAGCCGGGCCGCTCACGGCAATGGCCACGTCGGCCACCTGAGTTACCGTCACCGTGGCCGTGGCGTTAGCCGCGGTGCCGTTGTTGTTGGCTGCGTTCGGGTCGCTGTCGGACGTAGCCGATACGGTGGCCGAAATAGTGCCGCTGGCGGGCACCGTCCGCCGAATTACCGGCTGGAAAGACGCCCCCGCAGCCAGCGTACGGGCCGGAAAGGTCACAAGGCCGGTGCCGGCATCATATACCCCAAAATCGGAGGCGCTTACCCCCGTCAGCCCGGTGCCCATCTGCACGGTTACTACCACGTTGGTGGCGGCATTGGTGCCACTGGTGTTGGTGATAACCGGCAGAAAAGAAATGTTAGAGCCCGCCGCGGCCGTGGCCGGGGCGGTGATAGTAGCCGAAACATCGGCTGAAGCCGACAGCGCCGTGGCTACGGTGGCACTGTTGGGCCCGGTGTTGGCGCCTTCACCAATACCGGTTACGCCTGTGTTGCTCACCGTATTCATGGTGGTGCCGGTCGTCGGCGCCGTGAAGCTGAAGGTGAACGAGGCCGTGCCGCCGCTGGCCTGGTTCGTCAGGGCAGGATAGGTGATGGTGTACGGGCCGGCGCCCGACACACCGCCGCCGGGGGCCACAATGTTGGTAGCCCCGGCCGGAATGGTGACCGTGCGGGTAACCGTGGGTGCTACCGAAGGACCGTTGTTGGTGTAGGTAACCGTGAACGTGCCGCTGCCGCCTTGGGGCAGGGTGGCCGGGCCAGTCAGCGTAGTCGTCACATCGGCCACCGGCGTTATCGTCTGCGTCAGGCTGGCCGTGGGGTTGCTGCTATTGGTTTGGTTCGTGGCCGATACCGTGGCTACGGCCGTGAACGAAGTCGGCGAAACCGGGGCCGTGAAGCTGATAGTAAAGTTGAGGGTATTGCCGCCTTGCGCCAGGGTAGTGGAGCCGCCGGTAAACGTAACCGTGCCCGCTCCGGAGTTGTAGGTGGCACCGGTAGCCCCCGTGCCGCCGAACGTAACCCCGGTCAGCCCAGTGGGCAGGCCCGTCACGGTGCGCACTACACCCGTAGCCGTGGTGGTGCCGATGCCCGTGTTGGTGATTCCGACCGTCAGCGTCAGCGCCGAGCCGGCATTCACCGGGTTGGCCGACGAGGTCAGCGTCACGCCCAGGAAAGGGCTGTTGTTCGTAACCGTAACGGAGGCCGAGTCATTTATTTCCGTGTTCGCAGCCGGGTTGGTCGAATTGCTCGCCTTGATGTAGGAGGTGGCGGTAAAGCTCGGCTGCGTAGAGCTGATGGTGAAGGTGATGGAGTAGGTATAAGTCCCCTCCGCAATGGCGTTGCTGGTACCAGTGAATACAAAATCACCCGTGGCCGAGTTATAGGTATAGCCCGTGCCAAGCACCCCACTGCCCGTCAGACCGGTAATGGTAGCCCCGGTGGGGATAGTCAGGCGCACCGCCAGGCCCGTCAGGTTGCTATTATTTTCCGGGCCGTTTGCTGAATAGGCAATCGTACCATTTAGCGTGACGCTCCCCCCGTAGCCCACCGTGGTAGGCGTAGCGGTGAGGGTGTTGGTCAGGGTGCGGGCGGCAAATACCTGCCCGGCCGAGGCCATTACCAATAGAAGCGTGAGCACCAAAAGCCGTTGCAGAACCGGCCGTTGGCTGGCTGGCGAGGTACCTAAGTACCGTCTTAGCCTAACCATGCGTGAAGGAGGTAAGATTGTATTCATGATAAATAAAAAAAGAGGCCGCTTCGTTATGAATTGAAATGAAAGCCTTTACTAGCACTAACAAAGTTCGTCATTTCAGAAAGGGCCCTGAATCCATACTAGCCGGGTGGGGGGATATCGGCGACGAACGAGGATAATTACCGGCCGAATGCTGGAATACACTCCCAGTTACATTGGCAATTATTGCAGAATGTGCAGGGTCGGCAGCACGGTAACCGAGGCAGGCGAAAAGGCGCCGGAGCCCAGCCGGTACTCAGCCGGCAAACGGTAAGGGCGGGCAAAAAAAAACCCAGGCAAAACCCGGGTTCTTTCTGAGCTATGAAAACAAACTTAGTCTACGCCCTAGGCTGCTTTATCGTTGCTAAGCAAGCTATTCTATTGCTTAGCGTCGAGCTAGCCCATGCCGTTTACCGTTGCAAATGTGTGGGGCGCCAAACCTTGAAGCCGGGAATTTTCGGCCAGTGGGTAGATTGGCACGGCCAATGACGAAACCTGCCGGGTTAGCGCCGGGCTTACTTGGCGAACTTCTTCCGCAGCTCCTCTACCTGCTCCCGGAATTTCTTGTCCGAATCCACCAGGTCCGACACGGTCTGTACCGAGTGCATCACGGTGGTGTGGTCGCGGCCTCCGAAGTGGAAGCCGATGTTTTTGAGCGTGTGCGTGGTGTGGTGCTTGGCAAAGTACATGGCCACCTGCCGGGCCGTCACTACCTCTTTTTTGCGGGTCTTGTCCTTGAGCAGCTCCACCGGAATGTTGAAGTAGGCGGCCACGGTTTTCTGGATGAAGTCCAGGTTCACTTCCGCTTCCACTTCCTCGATGATGTGGCGCAAGGCCTGCTTCACCATTTCTAGGTCGATGTCGCGGCGGGTAAGGCTGCTCTGGGCCACCAGCGAGGCAATAACGCCCTCCAGCTCGCGCACGTTGGTGTGCACCGAGTTGGCGAGGTAATCCACCACGTGGGGCGGCGGAATGTCGATGCCGTCCTGCTCCATCTTGTTGCGGATGATGGCCACGCGGGTCTCGAAGTCAGGGCTTTGCACGTCGGCCGTCAGGCCCCACTTGAAGCGGTTCAGCAGCCGGTCCTCCAGGCCCTGCAGGTCTTTGGGCGGCCGGTCGGAGGTCATCACAATCTGCTTGCCCGACTGGTGCAGGTGATTGAAGATGTGGAAGAACATCTCCTGGGTCTTGCCCTTATTGGCCAGAAACTGCACATCGTCCAGAATCAACGCGTCGACTTGCAGGTAGAAGTTGGCAAAGTCCTGCACCGCTGTGCGCTGCACGCTGTCGATGAACTGGTTGGTGAACTTCTCGGCCGACACGTACAGCACAAACCGCTCGGGCGAAGTGGCCTTGATGTGGTTGCCAATGGCCTGCACGAGGTGGGTCTTGCCCAGCCCTACCCCACCGTACACCATCAGCGGGTTGAACGAGGTAGTGCCGGGCTTATTGGCCACGGCGAGGCCGGCCGAGCGGGCCAAGCGGTTGCAGTCGCCCTCGATGTAGTTATCGAAGGTATAGGACCCGTTCAGCTGCGACGGTACGAGGTTGCCGTCCATGGGCTTGGCCGTATCGAAGGGGTTACGCAGCAGCGTGGCCGTTTCCTGCATGCCCACGGCGGCGGGCTTGCGCGCCACGGAAGCCGAGGCCACGTAGCGGGCCGCGGCGGCGCGGCCACTGCCGGCCAGCGGGTTGTAGGCTGGGGGCGCAGCCGCGGCGGCATCGCGCGGGTCGGGCGCGGCGGCTTTGCGGGTGGTGGGCAGGTGCAGGGTTTTGGGCCGGGCCTGCTCGTTGCCCTGGTCCACTACCACGCTGTACTCAAGGCGTCCTTCGGGGCCCAGCTCCTGAAACAATGCGCGGCGCAGCTCGTCCACGTAGTGCTCTTCGAGCCAGTCGTAGAAGTAGGCGCTGGGCACCTGAATGGTCAGCACGTTGCCCTTCAGCTCAACCGGCACAATGGGCTGAAACCAGGTGCGGAAGCTCTGCTCGCCGATTTCAGCCGCAATGGTGCGCAAGCAACCAGCCCAAACCGTGCGAAAATCCTTGAGCATGAGAGCAGTGAAACAACATCCGGGGGCTGGCCGGGAGCAAAATGAGGTAAAATATCGGCCCCCGATAGATGACCGATTTAGTTAGGGGGGCACAAAATTGTGGAAAAGTCAGCAGGAAAAAAAGCGGTTTCTCGCTTGTTTTTGTCGTGCTTTTAGCAGGCCCCTTGCACGGGCACTACGGCGGAGCTTGCCAGCCCCGGCCGGCGGCTGCCCGGTGCAAACTCATAGTCTAGACGGCCGAGGTTAATACCCGACCAGCCGACCTGGTTTATCAGGGTTTTGTGGCCACCGGGGCCTTCGATGGGCTCGGGCGCATCCATGAAGGTGTGGGTGTGCCCGCCCAGAATCAGGTCGATGCCGGCCACCTGGGCGGCAAGCTTGCGGTCGTCGATTTTCGGGTTCTCGTACTTATACCCAAGGTGCGAGAGGCATATCACCAGGTCGCACTTCTCGGGGCCGCGCAGCTGCGTCACCATCTCCCGGGCCTTGGCCACGGGGTCGAGGTAAACCGTTTGCCCGAAATTCTTATCGGACACCAGGCCCGCCATTTCGATGCCGATGCCGAACACGCCGATGCGCACGCCCTGCTTCACAAACACCTTGTACGGCTGGAAGCGGCCGGCCAGCGGCGTCTTGGAGAAGTCGTAGTTGGCAATGAGGAAGGGGAAGCCGGCGTGGGGCAGCTGGCGCTGCAGCCCTTCGAGGCCGTTGTCGAAGTCGTGGTTGCCGAGGGTGCTGGCGTCGTAGCCCATCTGCGTCATGAGCTTGTACTCCAGCTCGCCGCCGAAGAAGTTGAAGTAGGGCGTGCCCTGGAAGATGTCGCCCGAGTCGAGCAGCAGCACGTTGGCCTGCTCGGCCCGAATCTGCTTGACAAGGGCGGCCCGCTTGGCCATGCCGCCCATGCCAGCCCACTGCCCGCCATTATCGGGGAAGGGCTCGATGCGCGAGTGCATGTCGTTGGTATGCAGGATGGTGAGCTTCACCGGCCCTTTCTTGACCGAAGCCTCGGCGGTGTTAGCTAGGCCGCTCAGCACAGAAAGGCCGGCAGTGCCCAGCAGGGAGTTACGGAGAAATTCGCGGCGCTTCATTTTATTCAATTAACAATTAGCAATGAACAATGAGCAATTGTAAGTGAGCAATGAGCCACTGGGAACCTCCCAATTGTTCATTGCTTACTGTTCACTGCTAATTGACTTTCACCCTTCCTTCAATCTTGGCTTCCACCGGCTTGCCTTCCTTGGTGAGCTGGCGGATGTGGTCGGCAATGGCGTCGCGCAGCAGGATATTGGTAGTGCGGGGCTTGAGGGACTTGAAGAATACCATGTTGTCGCCGCCACCGGCGAGGTAGTCGGAAATGGCGATGGACCAGAGCCGGTCCTGGGCCGGGTTGAAGGGCTGGCCGCCGATGCGGATGTCGGTGGGCTTGCCGTCGGCACCCACGGCGTAGGTAGCGCCGGACACGCCCATCTTGATGCGGGCGGCGTACTCAAACAGCTGCTGTACCACGTCGCCGGGAGCGTCGAGCACCACAAGCTCGTTTTCAAAAGGCATGAGCTCGAACACCGAGCCCAGGGTGATTTTGCCCGCGGGCAGGCCGGCGCGCAGGCCGCCATTGCTCATCACGCCCAGCGGCACGGGCTGGCCCAGGGCCTGGCTGGCGCGGCTGCGCTGCACGTCGCTCACGAAGTTGGCCAGGGGGTTTTCGCCGGGCGTTTTGGTCAGGGCCACCGGAGCCGTGCCCAGCACCTCCCCCATCTGGCTGGTCACCTTGTCGCGGTAGGGCACGATGAGGGCAGCCACGGCCGGGTCTTCGGGCTGGGATTTGCCCACGTTCTGGCTGGTAGTGGGCGCAAACCGGGCGGTAGGCGCGTAGCCCCCACGCTGGCAGGCGGCCAGCGAGAGCAGCAGGCCGAGGGTAGTAAGTCGAATCGAGCGCATAAGCAAAGAAAACGCAAAAGACGCATGCCCGGCGGGAAAGTTCCGGGGACAGCGCAAATGCGACGGCCCGGAATACGGATGCCGCCGCTTGCGCGGAAAGCACTAAAAGGTGAAAGGCAGGGCTTAGCGGCCCAGATTCATTCCCAGCAGCAAGTAGTAACGCCAGGTGTGATTACCCTGATTTACGGCATTGATAAAGCCACTGCTCCACTCCACGCGGCTCATCAGGGTAAAGGCGTGCGCGGGCAGCAAGGGCAGCTGCACGCCCAGGCCGGCCAGCACCCCGGTTTCAAAGCGCCGCAGCTCGTCTTCCTTAAACACCGGCTGCCAGGGTCCGTAGGGCAGCGAGGTGACGTAGCGGACGCGCTGCTCGCTTTCGACATGCAAGGCCGTGTTCACCGATAAGCCGGCTTCCAGCACCGGATGGAAGTGTTTGGCCGGCCCGGTGTAGCGCACCAGAAACGGCACCCGCAGGTAAGAAATTCGGTAGTGCCCCTGCGCGCTGGCCTGGGCGTAGGACGAAGCCACGGGGTATTCGTCCTCGTACTCCTGCGGCGCGTAAAGTGCCTCGAGGCGCAGCATCAGGTGCTCATTCAGCGAGGGGCCGGTGAAGTACACCCCCAGCCCCAGTACCGGAGCTGGCTTGGCGATGAAGTTTGACCCCACCTGGTCGCTGCTGCCAGTAAATACCATCTGGCTGACCTGGCCGCCGGCCAGCACCCCCACTCCCAGATGGGAGGTGCGCTTGCTCACCAATATGGGGGCGGCAGGCTGCTTGCACTGGTTGTAGCGCTGCACAATTGCGATAAGAGCCGAAGCCCGGAAGGGCGTCTGGGAGATGCTGGGCAGTATGGCCGGGCAGTCGGCAAAAGCCTCGCTGAGCACGCCCCGGAAGGGCGTGAGCTCCTGTAGCACGCTGCGGCTGTCCGACTCTACCACGCGCCGCTGAAACAGCAGCTCGGTAACGGGCGCGGAGCCGGCACCTTTCTGCAGGTAGTAATGGGTGGCGTCGCTGCGGTCGCGGCGGGCATACAGCGAGGCGGGGCCGCTGACGAGAATTTCCAAGAAGAAGCGCCGCGGAAACTGCGACCTGTCCATGCTGTCGGGCAGGGGCGTCAGGCGCGTACGGTACTCTTTTTGGCCCGGGAAGCCATAGCCGCGCAGTTCCTGGGGGCGGTAAGCCAGCACCGGCGCCCCGGGCGCCAGGCGAAACTGGCAGATGTACGTGCTGCGCAGTGCCCCCCGGTAGTCGACTTCGCCCCGCAGGGTATCGCCGGAGAGCTGCACTATGTAGCCAGCCCGAAAATCCGTTTGCCCCAGCGCCCGGGTCGGGCTCAGCAACAGAATCAGTACAAAAACAAGCAGGCTGCTACTCGTTTTGATTACACGAGAGAACATTAAATCAGGTAAACTATGAGGCAAAGTATTAGCAAAGACAGAGACGCCGTGCCTGAAAAAGTCTGGCATCACAAAAGGCTATTGACCAAAGTTGTAGCCCAGCAGAAAGGTGTAGGTAGAGGGAGCACCAATCAGGCCCAGCTCATGGGAGGCACTCCCCCACTGCGGGTTATAGCGTGCCTCTACCTGTAGCGCCCCCAGCGAGCCCGTGGGCACCAGCAAGCCCAAGCCGCCCACCGGACCAAATACCAGCTTCTGCAGCTCAATGGGCCGGGTGTAGACGACCGGCGGCTCGCCCGGAATCTGCTGCTCCGCGGTATAAAAGCGGGCATCCCCGTTGAGCAATACGCTGGTTTCTATACCCACCTGCAGGTAGGGGCGCACAAAGCCCTTGGGCCAGGTGTAGCGCAGCATGAATGGGATGCGCAGGCTGGTTATATCCATCAACGAGGTGCGCTCGGTAGGCAGCCCGTTGAGCACGTTGATGAAGTTGTGCGTGGTTTGGTAGTGCTGCTTCTGATAGTTGAGCTCTATCCGTAGGGCCAGATTCTTGTTCAAAAGGGCCGGCTTCAGCAGAAAGCCCAGCCCAAATACCGGGCGGAGCGACGATTGAAACGCCACGTCCTCGTTGCGGCTGCTGAAAAAGGAGCTCCCCTGTTGCATGCCGCCCACCAGGCCCAGCTGCAGCTTACTGGTGCGCACCGCCACCTGACGGGAAGCCGGCGCGTTGGGCCCGCAGGTGTTATAGCCGATGAAAAGCTTTATCAATTTCATATCCGCCAGCTGGGTTTTGGCGATGAGGGGCTGCACGGCCGGGCAGTCGGCAAAGGCCGCGCGCAGCACGTCGCGGAAAGGGTACTGCTCCACCATCACGCGGCGGCCCCGGATGACGGCCACCTGCTTAATCTGAATCAGCTCCGTGAGCGGCTGGCTGGCCATGCGGAAGCAGTAGTGAATCCGGTCTTCCGCATCCGGGAAGCTGAACAGCTCGGCTTTGCCCTGGGCCAGCACCTGCATGAATACCACCGGCGCGGCCGCTACGGGCTGGGGTGCGTTCTGCAGCACGGGCCCGGTCGGCACCTGCAAGGCTTCGTACTGCGCACCCTGGCGCAGGCCGTAGCCTTTTAGAGTTGTGGGCAGGTACTCCGTTGGTGCCGCATCCGGACCGGTGCGGAACATGCAGGACCTGGTCATGCGCTGTGCGCCGCGGGCGTCAATTTCCCCGCGCAGGGTGTCGCCGGCCGCCCGCACGATGTAGCCCGGCTGGAAGCTTTTCTGCGCCCAGGCGGCCGGGGCCGCCAGCAGCAGGCTCAGCATAAAGAAGTAAGAGTAGCTTTTTTGCATAAAAAGGAAGCCGACCACGCGGCGGGTAAAAGAATTTAGAGCTGGAAAATGCAGCAAAGCTACACGGCAGGCGGCAGACCCGGCCGGGAACGATTTCCGTGGCGCGTTGCCGGTCGGGCGGTATCTTTCGGCCTGTTTCGGGCGGCGCTGCCCGTTTTTGCCGAGTCATTCCTTATGTCCGATACCCCGTCTGCCGCTTCCGTTTCCTTCACCGAGTTTCCCGCCGTGAGCACGGCCGACTGGCAGGCCCGGCTAACCCGCGACCTGAAAGGGCAAGACCCCAGCACCTTGCGCTGGCCCCTGCCCGAGGGCTTCAGCCTGGAGCCCTTTTACCACCGCGAGGCTCTGGAAGCGCTGGGCGGTGCGCCGGCTCCCCTCACCCGCCCCGCTGCCGGCTGGCTGAACCTGCCCACCGTGGTCGTGGCCGCGGGCAGCACCGGCCACGTGCAGATTGAGCAAGCCCTGGAGGCGCTGGAAAACGGGGCCGACGGCGTGCATCTCGACCTGGGCAACCAGGCAGCCTTTGATGTGCACTACCTGGCCGAGCGTCTGCCCCTGGCTACGGCCTTCGTGGCTTACACCGTCACCGACGGCCCCGACAAGCTGCTGGCCCGCCTGCTGGAGGTAGCGCCCGGCACCCCGCTACGCGGCTTTCTGCGCTTTGCCCCCGGCCCGGTGCCGGAGGGCGCCGAGCTGTCGGACTACCGCAATTGCCTGCGCCGCGTGGTGGCCATGACGCGGGCCATGCCCAACTTCCGCGCCCTGGCCGTGAACGGCGCCTTTTTCGGCAACCGCGGCGCCACCAGCGTGCAGCAGCTGGCCTTCAGCCTGAATACCGCAGCGGCCCTGCTCGGCGAGCTGCCCAACGAGGAGGTGACGCTGGCCGAGGTAGCTCGGGCCCTGCACGTGCACCTGGCCATTACGCCCAGCTACTTTGTGGAGATGGCCAAGCTGCGGGCCTTCCGCCGGCTCTGGGCCACGCTGCTGCACGCCTATGGGCTGCCGGCTTCGGAGGCAGCGGGCCTGCGCATCCACGCCGCCACGGCCACCTGGACGCAAACCACCCTCGACCCGCACACCAACCTGCTGCGCCACACCACCGAGGCCATGAGCGCCGTGCTCGGCGGGGCCGACTCGCTGAGCGTGGCGCCCTTCGACGGCGTGTTTGCCGAAGCCAACGCCTTCTCGGCCCGCCTCAGCCGCAACCTGTCTATCATCCTGCGCGAGGAAGCGGGGCTCGACCGGGTGCAGGACCCCGCCGCTGGCTCCTACTTTATCGAAACCCTCACCGACCAGCTGGCCCGCGAGGCCTGGGCCCTGTTTCAGCGCGTGGAAGCGGCGGGCGGCCTGCCCGCCCAGCGCGGGCAGCTGCTTGAAGAAATCAAGGCCGTAGCGGCCGACACCTTCAAGCGCATTGCCACCGGCCAGCAGGTGATGGTGGGCACCAACCGCTTCCAGAACCACCAGGAGCATTTCAGTTTCCATCCCAAGAAGCTGCTGCGCTCGGCTCAGTTCGACACCACCCGGGCGGCCTACCCCACCGAGGTGCTGCGCCTGGCCACGGCCCTGCACTTCGAGCGCCGCGAGCGCAAAAGCAAGCGCGCCGCCGTGGTGCTGCTCGGCACCAACACCAACCAGATAATCCTGGAAACCTTCGTGCGTACCCTCAAAGAGCACGAGCGGCCCGAAATTGCCAACAGCCACCCCGAGGGCACGTTCTCGCTGCTCTTCTCCTCGCCCGAAGAAGCCACGCTGATGTACGCCACCCCGGAGCAGTTCACCCGCTTCGCCCGCTTCATCTACCAGATTCCGGCCGACAAGCAGCACTTCGTGCCGCCCGTGCTGCTCAGCTCCGACCTGCCCACCATGCAGGAAGCCGTGCGCGTGTTCGGCTTCCAGGAAATGAAGGTGCAGGGCTATACAACTGAAGAGGTGCTGGCCCGATTGCAGGGGCGGTAAACAGGTTGCCAGTTGTTCGTTGTCAGTTGTCAGAACCGTTCTGATGGCTGGTTTTTCGAACAAACTGACAACGGACAACTATCAACTGATAACTACCTAATGAAGCCCGACTTCTCCACTATCCCCTACGACGCGGCCCCCACCCCTACCGCTCCGGCTGCGGCCCCCGATAAGGCTACCACCACGCCCGAAGGCATTGCGGTGAAGCCGGTGTACACGGCGGCCGACGTAGCCGGGCTCGACCACCTGGGCTTCGGCGCGGGGCAGGCGCCCTACCTGCGCGGGCCCTACGCCAGCATGTACGTGCAGAACCCCTGGACCATCCGGCAGTACGCGGGCTTCAGCACGGCTGAGGAATCCAACGCCTTCTACCGCCGCAACCTGGCGGGCGGGCAGAAAGGGCTGAGCGTGGCCTTCGACCTGGCCACCCACCGGGGCTACGACTCCGACCACCCCCGCGTGGTGGGCGACGTGGGCAAGGCCGGCGTGGCCATCGACTCGGTGGAGGACATGAAAATCCTGTTCGACCAGATTCCGCTGGACCAGATGTCGGTGTCGATGACCATGAACGGGGCCGTGCTGCCCATCCTGGCCTTCTACATCGTGGCGGCCGAGGAGCAGGGCGTGCGCCCCGACCAGCTGGCCGGCACCATTCAGAATGACATTCTGAAGGAGTTCATGGTTCGCAACACTTACATCTACCCACCGGGCCCGAGCATGCGCATCATTGCCGACATCTTCGCCTACACGGCGCAGCACATGCCCAAGTTCAACTCCATCTCCATCTCGGGCTACCACATGCAGGAGGCCGGCGCCACCGCCGACATCGAGCTGGCCTACACCCTGGCCGACGGCCTGGAGTACGTGCGCGCCGGCCTGGCCGCCGGGATGAAAATCGACGACTTCGCGCCCCGCCTCTCCTTCTTCTGGGCCATCGGCATGAACCACTTCATGGAAATTGCCAAGCTGCGCGCCGGCCGCCTGCTCTGGGCCAAGCTCCTCAAACAGTTCAACCCCGCCAACCCCAAGAGCCTGGCCCTGCGCACCCACTGCCAGACCTCGGGCTACTCCCTCACCGAGCAGGACCCGTTCAACAACGTGGCCCGCACCGCCATTGAGGCGCTGGCCGCGGCCCTGGGCGGCACCCAGAGCCTGCACACCAACGCCCTCGACGAGGCCATTGCCCTGCCCACCGACTTCTCGGCCCGCATTGCCCGCAACACCCAGCTCTACCTGCAGCACGAAACCGACATCACCAAGGTCGTGGACCCCTGGGGCGGCTCCTACTATGTGGAAAGCCTCACCCACGAGCTGGCCGAAAAAGCCTGGGCCCTTATCCAGGAAGTGGAAAGCCTCGGCGGCATGGCCAAGGCCATCGAAACCGGCCTGCCCAAGCTGCGCATCGAGGAAGCCGCCGCCCGCAAGCAGGCCCGCATCGACTCGGGCAAGGAAATCATCGTGGGCGTAAACAAGTACCGTCCCAGCGAGGAGCAGGAAATTGAGGTGCTCGACATCGACAACGACGCCGTGCGCAACAGCCAAGTAGCCCGCCTGAAGCAGATTCGCGAAACGCGGGACAATGCGGCCGTGCAGGCGGCGTTGGAGGCACTGACGGAGGCGGCCCGGGCAACCCCTCCCCCCAGCCCCCTCCCCAAAAGGGAGGGGGAGCCAAACGACTCCTTCACTCCTGGCTCCCCTCCCTTTTGGGGAGGGGCCGGGGGAGGGGTCGCGGGTGAAAACCTCCTCGCCCTGGCCGTCATCGCCGCCCGCCACCGGGCCACGCTGGGCGAAATCTCCGATGCCCTCGAAGCCGTGTACGGCCGCCACCAGGCCACCACGCGCACCGTTTCGGGCGTGTACAGCAGCGAAATGGACTACGACCAGGAATTTGCCAAAGCCCGCGAAGCGGCCGAAGCTTTTGCCGCCCGCGAAGGTCGCCGCCCCCGCATGATGGTGGCCAAGATGGGCCAGGACGGCCACGACCGCGGCGCCAAAGTCATTGCCACCTCCTTCGCCGACGTGGGCTTCGACGTCGACATCGCTCCCCTGTTCCAGACGCCCGCCGAGGTGGCCCGCCAGGCCGCCGAGAACGACGTGCACGTGGTGGGCGTGAGCAGCCTCGCGGCAGGACACAAGACCCTGCTACCCCAGCTGCTGCAGGAGCTCAAAGACTTGGGTCGTGAGGATATCCTCGTCATTGCCGGCGGCGTGATTCCCGCTCAGGACTACCAGTTCCTCTACGATGCCGGCGTGGCCGGCGTTTATGGGCCGGGCACCGTCATTGCCGTGGCCGCGCAGGAGATTCTGGGTAAGCTGGGGGAGTAGGTATCTATATTCGCAATAACTATGTCAGAACGTCTTATCATCCAAAATTTTGCCGGTCTCAACGTAGACTTAGATATTGGCGAAATCACAATCTTTATTGGCCCACAAGCTAGTGGTAAGAGTGTGTGTGCCCGTTGTTTATACTGGTTCCGCTCTTTCTTCTCCGATTTAACTTTTGGCGGAGAAGTCGGGCCGGATAAACGCAGTATGGATGCTCTATATCTAGAAGGGTTTAAAGAATATTTTCCAAACTTATGGCAAACGCCAGCTGACTTTTCTGTGCGCTATGAAATCGGTGATGCATTTGCAGAAGTCAGTCAGGAGAAAAAAAGACTTCGTCTTGTTTATCCTTCTTCCATCCAAATTGCTGCTGCAGATTTAAGAACCCATCTTAAATCAATTAAGGAAAAATATACTGTCGCATCTCCCAAAAGGGCTAGCAGAGCTATTCTTAAACAAGAAGAAGCTGAAAAATCTACTCTGTTAGACACTTGGATGTATAAAGTATGGGATATAATGGGAGGGCCTCCTTTCATAGGCCAAGAGTTTGTTATTGCTGGTCGCTCCATCTTTTCAGCTCTGAAAGGAACCCTAATCACCTTTTTATCAACTACACCTGTTACAGACCCGCTCCTGCGTGACTTTTTGCGTGAGTATGAATTTGCTCGCCGAGAACAACCTTCTCCAGATGATTCTCATCTAAAAAGTTTGGCTCCGCTAGTTGAATACATTATGAAAGGACGACCAGTTACACGTCCAGATGATGATTTACTCATGTTAGCTGATGGCCGGCAAATCTCACTTACTCATGCCTCATCAGGCCAGCAAGAGGCATTTCCATTGATATTATTTCTACTCAGCTGTTTAGCTGACATGCCAAAATCCATTGCTCATGCACTATATGTAGAAGAGCCGGAGGCTCATCTTTACCCCGATTCACAATGGGCTATTGTAAGACTTATGGCTGGTGTATTTAACCTAAGCTTGGCTGAGTCCTCCTCGAAGCTTGTCATTACGACTCACAGCCCTTATTTACTAGCAACATTCAATAACCTTATCCGAGCTCAACAACTAGCTGACCAGTTTAGAGACCAGCCCGCTAAGCTCAAAGCACTATACCGTGTCGTACCTAAAAACCAGCACTTAGCTTTAGACACTTTTCGTGTTTATTCATTGGAAAACGGCAGGGCTCGTTCGATAATTTCTGCAGAAGATGGCTTGATAGTAGCTGATAAACTTGACGAGGTGTCGGAAAAGATTTCGCAGCAATTCGACAAGCTTTTACAATTAGAAGCAAATACTGCTGCAGATGAAAAAGCCAGCTAAGGCAGTACGAGCAGTTCTTCGGATGGTACTTGAGGAGGAACGCAGCAAATTCATTTTGATTTACCCTTCTACTACATTAGTAGAACGCATTAAAGTTGATGAGCAGCTACCAGCGACTATTTTACAATGCGATTATGTACTGCTACTGCCTAACCAAGCCTTCTATATAGAACTTAAGGGCAGTGATGTTGAGCATGCGGTTGAACAATTGAAAAGCACATTATCCAACCTGAAGATAAAGCCATATAATAAACTCTTTTTCATTATTCATCATCATTGCCCGTTACCCGCAACCAAGATTCAGCAGATGAAAACCAGGTTCTCAAAGCAAACTGGGTACTTACTTGAAGTCCGAAAAAGCCCTCATAACCATTCGTTATAACTAAGCTTTCCCTAGTATATACTTTCTTTTTTCAGATTCGCCCTACTAGACGGGCACTCTTCATTCTTGGAAGGGTTCTCTGCCGCTCTCATCGTAGTCCGCTTAGTGACGACCGACGGCTAGGACTGGCCGGGCAGGTGCTGACGGTGCAGAACCAGGGCATCGACACCATGCGCGTGGAGATGAAAATCATGAGCTAGACTGCTTGTCAACCAGACATAAAAAAGGCCCGGGCAGCATTGCTCGGGCCTTTTTTGTATACAGACTACTGTGCCTAACGCACCTGCACCTGGGCGTGAGCCACGCGGCCATTGCCGAGGGTGGCGCGCAGCTGGTAGAAGCCGGGGGCCAGGCCGGTCAGCGCCACGGGGCAAGGGCCGGCCACGGTGGGCAGCGCCTGCTCGCGCACGGTGCGGCCCAGGGCGTCGGTGAGCACGAGGTGGCCGCCGCCCGCGGGCAGCGCGAGCGTGGTGCTGCCGCTGGCGGGGTTTGGGTAGGCGTCGAGGGCCAGGGTAGCCGTGGCGGAGCGGGTAGCCAGCACGGCGCCGGCGCTCAGCTTGGCCACGAAGGCGTCGATACCGCCCGTGGTAGCGGGCAGAGCGCCCAGCTGCACGGTGCCCACCATGGCTCCTGTCACGAAAATGTTACCGCTGGCATCGGCTGCCAGGTCGAAGCCGATAGAGGCGCTGGTGGAGCTGCTGTTGGTAGCCTGGCCGGCCCAGATGGCCGTGCCCTGCCCGTCGTAGCGGGCCACAAAGAGGTTGTCTTCGGTGCCGGCGCTTAGGGCAGTGCTGCCAAAAGTGGCCATGCCCCGAAAGGCGCCCGTGACGTAGAAGCCGCCACGCCCGTCGTAAGCCACGCCGCCTACGTTGTACGACGCATCTACGGAGGGCGTCACCTTACGGCTCCACACCGCTGTGCCCTGGGGCGAGTAGCGGGCCACGTAGAAGCTGCTGCTTTCGCCGGCGCCAGAAAAGGTATAGTCGGCAAAGCCGCCGATGACGGCGTTGCCACTGGCATCCACGGCCACCGACTGCGCGCCGTCGTCGTCAGTACCGCCCGCGCTTTGGGCCCAGAGGAGGTTGCCGGCCGCGTCGAGCTTGCAGAGGAAGATGTCGTCGCCGCCGGCGCTGCTGAGCGTGGTGCTGCCCATCGTTACCGAGCCGCTGAAAGTACCAGTGAGGTAGGCATTGCCGGCCGCATCGAGGGCCAGGTCGTTGGCCACGGCAGGCGCGTTGTTGCTTACCTGGCTGGCTTGCAGCACGGCACCGGCCGGCGACACCTTGTACATAAACAGGCCGCCCCCGCTCAGCGCGGAGCCGCCAAAATCGACGGCGGTGGCGTAGTCGCCGGCAATAACGACGTTGCCGGCCGCGTCGAGGGCAATGCCCTGGGCGTAGATGTCGCCAGCGCCGCCCTGACGTACCCACTGCAAGGCGCCCTGGGCATCGTACTTGGCCAGGTAGGCATCGGTACCAGGGCTGGTGAGCACCGTGCTGCCCAGCTCCAGGCGGGTGGTGAAGTAACCCGTTACGTAGACGTTGCCGGCTGCATCGACGGCCACGTAGCTCTCATACTCGCCGTTGTTGTCGGGCTGCAGGTGGTTCAGCCACAGCACCGTGCCGGCCGCGTCGCGCTTGGCCACAAAGATGCCACCGCCGGTGAGGGTGCGGCCGCCCAGGGTCATATCGACACCAAAGGAACCGGTGATGTACTGGCTGCCATCGGCGCCCACGGCAATGTGCTGGCCGTTGGCCCCGTTGAGGGGGCCCGGCGTCGACGAGCTGCGCTGCATGCTAAGCCACGCCGGAGCTTGGGCCTGCGCGAAGGCAGGCGCCAGGCCCAGGCCGGCCAGCAAAGCCAGGCGCGGCAGCGCCGTGGAAAGAGTATCAAAGAATTGCATTCAGGAAAAGAAAATAAGAAGTACTAATACCAAGAAAATCTTAGCTCCGGCAAAGGTACCCGGCTTGTTGCTTATGGACAGGGCATAGCCCTGTTACCTGTTTATGAGGCCTGAAAGTGGCAGGCGGACCTGGGTCAGACGGCTCACCACAGCCTGGCATTGGCCGCGAATGGACTTGTCCGAAACCCTGGCGCCAAGCATAGACCGGCCGCCCACGGTCCCTTTTTCGGGCAGATAAGGCACCAAGACGCTGCGGCTCTATACATTTACCGTGTGAATAGCGCCCCTACTCCTACTTTTCGCAACGCCGCCGCTTCGGTAACCTACGTGGCAGCCGGCTACGTCCGCCTCGACTGGCAAGACGCCCCCGCCACCCCTGCCCAGGTGCGCGCCGTGTACGAGCACGCCCTGCAGCTGATGCAGCAGCACAACACGGCCCGCCTGCTCTCGGTGCACAACCAGCGCCCGCCTATCCCCCCGGCCCTCACGAGCTGGCTGGGCGAAAACTGGGTGCCCCGCGCCATGCGCTCCGTGGGCCACGGCCGCTGCGCCGTGGTAGAAACCAGCCCAACTCAAAGCCAGGCCATCGTGCACACTGTAGGCGCCGCCCTCGAAGAGCCCTTGGAGTACCAGTTTTTCACCACCACCGAAGCCGCCGACACCTGGCTGCGCGAGGGCTTGGGGAAGAAGGGATAAGGGCATAGGGGATGAGGGAGTAAGGGATAGGATAAAAGGCATATGATTTCAGCACTTGCCGTTTATGCTTCTAAGCCTTTGCTGTTGTAATTCTGTTTTCAATCCTTCATGCTGACCCTTATATCCTGCTTCCTATCCCTTTTACCCTAATCCCTCATCACTATACCTTATACCCACCCCCTTTCCCATGTCTTACCCCAACGCCATTACCCTTACCGCGGCCGACGGCACGCAGTTGAACGCCTACACTGCTTTTCCGACCGGACCGGGGCCGCACCCGGGCATCCTGCTGCTGCAGGAAGCCTTTGGGGTGAATGGCCACATCCGCCGCGTGGCTGACCGCCTGGCCCAGGCCGGCTACGTGGTGGTGGCGCCTGAGCTGTTTCACCGCACGGCCGAGCCGGGGCTGGAAATTCCCTATACGGAGTTTGCCACCACCGCAGCGCCACACTTCAAGGCCCTGACGCTGGAAGGGCTCACGGCCGACCTTCAGGCTGCCCACGACTGGCTGCTGAGCCAGGAGCAGGTGCGGGCCGATAAAATCGGCAGCATTGGCTTTTGCCTGGGCGGGCGGGTGTCGTTTCTGGCCAATGCCACGCTGCCGCTGGCGGCGGGCGTGTCGTACTACGGCGGGGGCACCCACCTGCTGGCGGGCCAGGCGCCGGCGCTGCACGCGCCTCACCTCTTTTTCTGGGGCGGGCTCGATACCCACATTCTGCCCGAGCACATTGCGGCCGTCACGCAGGCATTGGACGCGGCCGGAAAGCCCTACATCAACACCGTCATTTCCTACGCCGAGCATGGCTTTAACTGCGACGAGCGGCCCAGCTACCACGCCGGCGCGGCCGCCGAAGCCTGGGCCCTCACGCTGGCATTTTTCGCTGAGAAGCTGCGCTAGTACCTGCCCAGACGCCTCCCCTGCTTTCTTCGCCTGTCTGCATGAACTCCTCCCCGGCTCTCCGTTACTTCCACAACCGCGCCGCTACGGTGCTTTACGTGCCGGCCGGCTACATCCGCCTCGACTGGCAGCCGGCAACGGCCGCGGTAGCTGAGCTACGGGCCGTGTATGAGCACACGCTGCAAGCCATGCTGCACCACAAAACCGGCTTGCTAATGACGGTGCACAACAACCGCCCACCCATTCCGCAGGACGTGCAGCAGTGGCTGGTAGCGGAGTGGGTACCTCGGGCCATGGCCACGGCCGGCTACCGCCGCTGCGCCGTAGTGGAAGGCGGCAACCCCTTGAGTCGCTTAGCTGCTCGCTCCATTGGCAGCAGCCTGCAGGGCCCATTGGCCTTTGGCTACTACGACACGACGGATGCCGCCGAGGCCTGGCTATTGAGCTAGGCCTGCCTGGACTTTACTTTTTGGGCAGGCGACAGCTCTTGCAGCAAAAGCTGGGCGGCAGCTTCGAGCAAGGGTAAGTCGGTGGTGCGCTCCTGGCAGCGCTGCAGGTCGTAGTGGCACAGCGTGCCGAAGGGCTGGCCGTTGACGTCGCGGATGAGCACGCCGCAGTACGACACCACCGGCGTATCAATCAGGCCCTGCACCCGGGCGTCGGTGGTAGCATCGGCAATTTCCAGCGGGGCCTGCTGCTGGCCCACCAGCGAGCAATACGTGGCGGCCATGGGCGCGTCGGCACCTTTATCCAGCTCGGGCTGGTAGCGGTCGAACAAGATTTCATTGCGCAGCATGTCGCCATCGAAGCGGAAGATGCCGGTGTAGCGGTGCGGCGTGCGGGCGTTGAGGTACTGCAGGGCAGCGTGTACGCCCTGGCGCTGCAATACGCTGCTGAATTCCTCAACTTCCGGCAGCATGGATTCAAGCGGCGCGGGGTTCTGTTCGCTCATGGATGGCCAGCTCATTGCAAAGCACTGTAAAGCGGCAGGGTGCCGCTGCAGATGAAAAAGCTGGCTACAATGTTACGACGAAACCGGCTTTTGCTGTTGATAAAAAGCGAAATGCAGCCAGCCAAAGCCGAGCTGCCGCGTTGTCGCTACTGCAGCACCGTGAGGGCTTCTTCGTTGCCCTGCTGCAGAGCCAGGCCGCGGGCGGTGAGGCCGCGCACGTCCTGCACCGACTGGTCGGCGCCGGCTTCCACCAGCAAACGCACCAGGTTGTTGCGGCCAAATAGCGTGGCGAACATGAGGGCCGTGCCGTGGTTGCCATTCACCGCGTTCAGGTCGGCGCCGTGCTGAATGAGCAGTTGGGCAATTTCGGGGTAGCCCTTGAAGCTGACGCCCATCAGGGCGGTGTTGCCGGCGGCGTCGTGCACGTTGGGGTCGGCGCCGGCGGCCAGCAGCAGGCGGGTGGCTTCGAAATGCCCGTCGTAGGCCGCCACGATGAGGGGCGTGAAGCCTTTTCCGTTCTGCACATTGACATCCACCCCGGCGGCAATCAGCTCCTGGAGGTAGGCTACGTCGCCGTTGCGAGCCGCATCAAACAGCAAATCTTCGGGCTGGGAAGAAGTAAAGGACATGGCAGTGAACAGTGAGCAGTTAATAGTTAGCAGTCAACAGCGAGCAAGGGCTATACCCAATAGCCGGTGCAATGGTTGAGTACAACGGCATTTTTTCCATAGTCCGCCTACGATGGCTGGTTAGCCCTTCTCACAGCACCAGCTGTTGCTTTCAGCCAGCTCTTGTCCGAATACTCTCTACTTTCTACTCTTTACTTTCTACTAAACCTAAAACCACAGAATGACCACCATCGCTATAATGGCCAGCAGGCCGGCCACGGCTGCCGTGTTCACGTAAGTTTCGGGGTTGCGTCCGGGCAGCACACCCACTGTGGCCACGCCAAAAAGCAGCAGCAGCAGGGGCGCAAACACGCCGTATATATTGCCGCCGTAGGGCCGGAAGGGCGCGGGACCATCCGGCGACTCGGGCGCGCTGATTTGCCGCACCACCTGCAGCAAAGGCGTTTTCGAGACGGTGATGCGCTGGCCCTCGCGCACGCGGTAGGCCTCGTTGCTGTGCAGGCGGAAGCGCGTGCGCGGTGTTTGAATAATGTAAGCCAGCTGGGGGTTGTTGAGCGAGGAGGAGATGGAAATGGGGGTACGGCTGCGTACCCTCTCCCCGGCGTATTCGCGCAGTGGCAGGGCCCAGTCGACGAACAGCAGCAGGCAGCAAGCCATCAACGCCAGGTTGAAGGCTCGGGCTGGCCGGGCCAGGCGCAGCAGCTGCTCCCAGCGCGGGTTGGGGTGGGGCTCGTCGGGCTCCTGGGCGCGGAGCTGGTCGTAGGCCCAGCGGCGGCGGGTATCGCCGAGGATTTCGTAGCCGGTTTCCAGCTCCTCCAGCTGGTGCTTGCGGGCGGGGTCGATGCGGCTGCGCAGCAGGCGGGCGCGCTTGCGCTGGTAGGCCTGGGTTATCTGCGAAGGCGTAGCCGTTTCGGCCACGCCCAGGACGCGGTAATAGTTCTGCATAAAATGGGTGGGGCGGGGCCGAAAAATACACAAACGCCGCTGATATTCACGTGGTATAGCTATGCTGTTTTTCCCCGCCAGCCCACCCCGTTTTTCTGCTTATTCTGGAGGAGCCGACCGGGGCTGGGCCAGCTCGTGCCGCACCCGGCTCAGCGACTCGGGCGTGATGCCCAGGTAGGCGGCGATGAGCTTCTGCGGCAGGCGGCGGGCCAGCGTGGGGTAGGTGTGCAGAAAGTCGAGGTAGCGCGTGCGGGCCGGAGCGCTGAGCAGCAGCACCAGCTGCTTCTGCATGGCGTAGATGCGGTTGTGGAGCGCGGCCAGGCCCAGCTCCGAGGCGTGCAGGGCCGGGTGATGGTAGTAGAGCGAGTCGAACAGCAGCACGTCGGAATTCTCCACGGCATCAATGGCAAACAGGGCCGGCGTGTGGTGCTGCAGGCTGTGCTGCTCCGAAATCCACCACTGCTCGGGCGCAAACTGCAGCACGTGCTCCTTGCCGCCAGGGTCGGTGACGTAGGCGCGCAGGCAGCCGCGCACCACGAAGGCCCCGTGCCGGGCCACGTCGCCGGCCGCGTGCAGCAGCTCGTGCCGCCGCAGGTGCTGGAGCCGGAACACCTGGCGCAGCGCAGCCCGCTCGGCGGGGCCCAGCGGCAGCCGCTGCTGAAAGTGCGCTTCGAGCGCGGCGTAGGCATCGTCCTCATTCATGGGCGGCAAGTTCGGCGCGGCGCCGCATTTCTTACCATAGGTCAATGCCCGCCGGGCGGCGCTGGGACAAATTTGCAGTGTTATTGGAGAGGTAGTCATGGGCTAAACCCTCTTACCCTCCTACCCACATACCCTCCTCCCCTTTCCCCATGCACCGCCGCCACTTCCTGCAAGCCCTCGGCGCCCTGCCCTTAGCCGCTTACGCCATGAACTTCTCTCAGCTTCATACCACTGCTTCCTCCTTTCCGAAAACGCCGCCCATGCCGGTGCTGTTTATCGGCCACGGCTCACCCATGAATGCCCTGGAGGATAATGCCTTCACCCGCCGCCTGCGCCAGCTGGGCCAGCAGCTGCGCGAAGGCCCCAAGCCCAGCGCCATTCTGGTGGTGTCGGCCCACTGGCTAACCCGGGGCAGCTTCGTGACCGGCAACCAGCGGCCACCCACCATTCACGACTTCGGCGGCTTCCCGCAGACCTTGTTCGACATGCAGTACCCGGCCCCCGGCGCCCCCACCCTGGCCCAGGCTATTGTGGAGCACGTGGAAGACGTGCACAGCAGCAACGACTGGGGCCTTGACCACGGCACCTGGACGGTGCTGCACCACCTCTACCCCCAGGCCGACGTGCCCGTGCTGCAGCTCAGCCTCGACTACACCAAGCCCCTGGACTGGCACTTCGACTTCGCCCGGCAGCTGCAGTTCTTGCGCGAGCGCGGCGTGCTCATCGTGGGCAGCGGCAACATCGTGCACAACCTGCGCGAGAGCATGCCCCGGTTTATGAACAACGACCCCACGCCCTACGCCTGGGCCAGCGAGTTTGACCACTGGTTTAAGACCACAGTGGACAAGGGCGACTACCGCACCGTGACCCGCTACGAGCAGGCCGGCAGCAGCGGCCGGCTGGCCGTGCCCACCCTCGACCACTACCTGCCGGCCCTCTACACCCTGGGCCTGGCTGGTAAGACGGAGCCAGTGCAGCATCTATTCGAGGACGTTACGCACGGCGGCATTAGCATGCGCACGTTCATGGTGGGGTAAGCGGCGGGTAGTAGCGGGGCATACCCCTATCGTGGGCGACCCCAAAAACAGAAAGCCGGGCGGCGCCGTACACCAACCCGGCCGGCCGTTAATGGCCCGTATCTACCACGTCAACTGCTGCCGATGCCACCGTTTGAACAGGAGCTTGTCCAACGCCTTTACGCCCGCGACACCGGGGCTATGTCGCTGTTCTACGACCGGTACGGCAAGATTCTGCAGCACACCATCCGGCGCCTGGTGCGCAATGCCGACGCGGCCGAAGACGTGCTGCAGGAGTGCATGGTGAAAATCTGGACTTCGTTCGGCAGCTACAACCCGGCCAAGGGCCGCCTATTTACCTGGGCCCTGCAGGTAACGCGCAACACGGCCATTGACCATCTGCGGGCCCGCCACGCCAACGAAGCCCAGCGCACGCGGCCCCTCGACGACAGCAACACCCACACGCCCGCCGTGCCCGACTTCCAGCCCGAGCACGTGGGCGTGCGCGAACTGCTGGGCTTGCTGCGGCCCGCCGACCAGCACCTGATGGACCTGCTCTACTTCCAGGGCTATACCCAGGCCGAAGCCGCCGAGGAGCTGGGCCTGCCCCTGGGCACGGTGAAGTCGCGGGCCCGTGCCGCCATTCATGTACTCATCAAGGCCACCCGCGGCAGCGGCCTGCCCGCCCCTGTGAAGCCCCCGCGCCTGGGCCCCCAGGCCAGCACCCTCACACCGCCTCCCCGCGCCGTGCGGCCCACCAACGACGCGGCCCGCGTGGCCGCCCTGCGCCGCTACGCCCTGCTAGACACGGCCAGCGAGCGAATTCTGGACGAGCTGGCCGCACTGGTGGCGCAGCTGTTTGGAGTGCCCATTGCCCTGCTGTCGGTGGTGGACCAGGACGAGGTACAGGTTCCGGCCCAGCACGGCTTGCCGGGCCCTCTGCGCGTCGACCGGGCCTTCAGCCTGTGCTCTGCGGCCATTATGCGCGATGCCACCACCGTATTCGAAGACTTCAACGCCGAGCCCTGCGAGCTGACCGACCCCAGTGTGGCCCGGCAGCTCAACCTGCAGTTTTACGCCGGCCACCCCTTGCGCACGGCCGATGGCTTCAACATCGGCATGCTGTGCGTCATCGACCACCAGCCGCGCCCCTTCCCCGAGGCCGAGAATGCCCTGCTGACGGCCCTGGCGGGCATTGCTATGCGTCTGCTGGAGCTGCGTCGCGCCCTGCGCCAGCAAGCCAGCTTCTGCTTCGACGACTGGCAGCCGGTGTACGGGGTGATGTCGGTGCTTTTTCAGGGGCTGACGCATCCTGCCGGGCCACTCACGGCCGAAGCCTGCACAAGCTTGTGCCGGGCTGCCCAGTCCATTTCCCACATCCTGCACGAGCACACCCAAACCGTACTAGAGTCGGAGCTGGCCGAGGCCCGCTAGCAAAAGGCCGCGGAACTATTGCCAGCACGGGCGCTGTCTGGCACACTGCCACCTACCTTTGCCCCGTTCCGTACAAGGAGGCTTCGTTTGCTGGCAGCTTCTTTCACGTTCTTTCTTTTATGCCCGTCAAAACCCTACCCGCTTCCCTTATTCCGGAAAACGATGCCGCCCGACTACTGGAGCTGCACCGCTACCAGGTACTGGAGGCCACCAACGAACGAATTTTTGACGAGCTGGCGGCACTCACGGCCCGACTTTTCCGAACCCCGATTTCGCTGATTTCGCTGGTTGACAAGGACGAAGTGGTATTCCGCGGCAACTACGGACTGCCCGGCGCCGAGCGGGTGGCCCGCAACCTGAGCCTGTGCTCGGTAGGCGTTCTGCAGAACGACACCGTCGTATTTGAAAACCTGACAGAAAAGCCCTGCGAACTGACCGACCCCAGCGTGGCCCGGCAGCTCAACCTGCAGTTTTACGCCGGCCACCCCCTGCACTCGGCTAATGGCTACAACATTGGCACTTTGTGCGTGATTGACCGCCAGCCCCGCTCCCTGTCGGCGGCCGAGGAAACCTTGCTGCAAACCTTGTCCGGCGTAGTCGTTCGTCTGCTGGACCTGCGCCTGGCCCTGGGCGCCACGGCCGAGTCGTCATACGTGCTGTGGGAACCCGTGTATAAGGCTATTGACGGTCAGCTGCGCCGCCTGCGCATGCTGGCCGACGATGCAGCTGCTTCGCCGACTGCCAATCTTACCCCGGCCATGACCAAAGAAGCCACCGATATTGCCGGTATTATCGACCAGTTCATTACAGCTGCCCTGACCCGCGTGTAAGGAAGCTCTCCGAAGCCGAGTATTTTTTCGCCTGAGCTTTAAAAACAAAAGGCCCTTCCCGCGATGGGAAGGCCCTTTTGTTTTGCCGGCAAGCCGGGGTTCGATTATTCTTTAATCAAGCGCTTGGTCAGCGTCACTTCCTGGCCGCGCACCACGACGGTGTAGGTGCCGCTGGCCACTTTGTTCAGGTCCAGCCCGTGGGCCAGGCCGGCTTCGAGCTGCAGGCCCAGAATCACGCGGCCCGTGGCGTCGAGCACACGCACCTGGTAACTGCCCGCGGGCAGCTGGCTCAGGTCGAGCTGGGTGGCGCTGGTGGCCGGGTTGGGGAACAAGCCGATGCTTGGGGTAGCCTTGGTGAAGGCCACCGTGCGCACGGGCGAGTAGCTGAATGTGCCGTCGAGGTCGACTTGCTTGAGGCGGTAGTACACCGCCCCATTCACCCGACGGCCGATGCCGGCGTCGGTCAGCGTGTACGCAGTCGGGCTGCTGCTCGTGCCCTGGGCCGCCCGCTGACCGATGGCCACGAAGTCGCGCCCGTTGAGGCTGCGCTCTACCTCAAAGCGCAGGCTATTGCGCTCCGAAGCCGTCGTCCACTTCAGCTGCGCATCGACATTATTCACCGCCTGCGCCGTGAACTCCGTCAGCTCAACCGGCAGCGGCGAGGTGGTGGTAACGGTGTAGATGGCCAGCACCGAGGGGGCGCCGGTCACGTCGTACAGCTGGTAAGTCACCACGGCCGAGGTGTTGAACGAGTACGGGAGGGAGGGCGTGAATGTCACGTTGCCGTTCATGGCCGCGTCCACCGTGAAGGTGCCGCGCGTCACGGTGAAGCTCAGCTGCTGGCCCGGGGTGCTGGGGTCGAGGTCAAGCGTGGCGGGGTCGAGGCCGTTCACGTCGGTGTCGTTGGCCAGCAGGTTGCTGGTCACGCTCAGGCCGTAGTCGGTATAAGCAGCGTCGGCCACGGTCAGCGGGCCCACGCGCACGGTGATGGTGGCCGCGTTGGACCGGGCCCCGGAAGCATCCTGCACCACGTAGCTGATAACGCTGGTGTTGGTGTAGTTGCTGAACGGCGTGAAGGTGACGTTGCCGGCATTGTCCACGGTGTAGGTGCCTTCGCCGTTCACCACGCGGGTGGTTTCGCGGGTTACCGTCGAGGGGTCGAGGTCAACCGTGCCCGGCGCCAAGGCACCTTCGGTGTCGGAGTCGTTGGCCAGCACGTTAAAGGTGATGCTTCCGTTCGGGGCCATGGCCACGTTGTCGGCCACCGCCACGGGCGCCACGTTCTGGGTCGTCACGGTGATGCTGGCCACCAGCGAAGCCGCCCCGGTCAGGTCCAGCAGCTGGTAGTTGATGGTCGACACACGGCCGCTGGCGTAGGGTGCGGTGGGTGTGAATGTCACGGTGCCGTCGTTGGCAGCCGACAGCACGAATGTGCCGTAGGTGACGCCGCCTACCACGATGGTACGGCTGGTTTGCTGGCCGGGCGTGCTCGGGTCGAGGTCGATGCTGGTCAGGTCAAGGCCGTTGGAGTCGATGTCATTGCCCACGATGTTGAGCGTCACCGCCTGGTTGGACGGCGTAGTAGCTGCGTCATTCACCGTGAGCGGGCCTACCCGCACCGAAATGGTGGCGATGTTGGAAGTCTGGCTGCTGTTGTCGTTAATCACATACTGCAGCGTGGCCGTCCCGGTGAAGTTGAGCACGGGCGAGAACGTCACCAGGCCGGCGCTGTTCACCGTCCAGCTGCCTTCGCCGAAGATGGTGCGGCTGGCTTCGCGGGGCGCCGTGCTGGGGTTCAGGTCCACGGTGGCGGGGTCGATGGCACCATCGGGGTCGCTGTCGTTGGCCGTCACGTTCAGGCTAACTGCCGTGTTGGGGGTCGTCTGGGTGTCGTCGTTCACGGCAATGGGCGCGGCATTGGTGGAGGTCACCGTGAGCGTGCTCAGGCTGGAGGGCGCGCCCGTCAGGTCCAGCACCTGGTAGGTCACGGTGCTCACCACCCCGCCCGCGAAGGGCGCTACGGGCGTGAAGGTCACCAGACCGGCGTTGTTCACCGTGAAGGTGCCGCCGGTGCCGGGCATGGACGTCTGGCGGCCGGGCGTGGCCGGGTCCAGGTCCACCGTGGCCGGGTCCACGCCGTTGAGGTCGGTGTCGTTGGCCAGCACGTTCACCGACACCGAGGCATTGGATGCGCGGGTAGCGCCATCGGCTACGGTCAGCGGGCCCACATGCACCGTGATGGTGGCCGCGTTGGATACTCGGGCCGTGGCGTCTTGCACGGTGTATGTGATGGAGCAGGAGCCCGTGAAGTTGGCCGTCGGCACGAAGGTCACGGTGCCGTTGTTGGCCGCGTTCAGGGTAAACACGCCCTGGCCCGTGACGGTGAAGCTGGTCTGGCGCCCGCCCACGTTGGGGTTAAGGTCGAGCGTAGCGGGGTTGATGGTCGACTCGTTGTCGCTGTCGTTGGCCGTCAGCGAGAAGTTGACGCTGGTATTGGGCATGGTCACTGCCACGTCGTTGCCGGCCACCGGCGTGGCGTTGGTCGTGGTCAGCGTGATGGTGCCGGCGTTGGAGATGGCGCCCAGCGCATCCAGAATGGTGTAGGTGATGGACGTGGTACCGGCCAGGAAGCCGGCCACCGGCACGAAGGTTACGTTGCCGGCATTATCCACCGTGAACGTGCCGCGCCCGCTCACGAAGCGCGAAGTCTGCTGCCCGGCCGTGGCGGGGTCGAGGTCGATGCTGCTCAGGTTGAGGCCGTCCACGTCGAGGTCGTTGGCCGTGATGCTGAAGGTGGGCGTGGTGTTGTAGGCGGCGCTAACGGCATCGGCAATGGCCCGCGGGCCCACCACCACGTTGATAGTCGCCACCTGCGAGGGGGCGCCGGTCACGTCGTTCACGCGGTAGGTGGTCGAGGACGTGCCGGTGTAGTTGGCGGCGGGTGTGAAGCGCACCACGCCGGTGGTGCCCACCGTGAAGGTGCCCTGCCCGGCAATGGTGCGGCTGGTCTGGCGGCCGGCCGTGGCCAGGTCCAGGTCTACCGAGTTGCCGTTGATGCCGTCCACGTCGCTGTCGTTGGCCAGGATGGTGATGTTACGGGCCGTATTGGGCAGCACAAAGGCGGCGTCGTCAGCCGTCAGCGGGCCCAAATCCACCCGGATGGTGGCCTGGTTCGAAGTCACGCCCGTGGCGTCGTTCACCGTGTAGCTCACCAGCGTGCTGCCGGTAAAGCCGGTTACCGGCGTGAAGGTGACCACACCCGAAGCATCCACGGAGAAGCTGCCCTGCCCGGCCACGGTCCAGGCGTTCTGAATGCCGGCGGAGGCGGGGTCGAGGTCCACGGTGGCCGGGTTGATGGTGGTGTTGCCGTCGGCGTCCGTGTCGTTGGCCGTCACCGAGAACGAAGTGGGCAGGTTGGGCTCCACGCGGCGGGTGTCGGCCACGGCCACCGGCGTGGCGCTGGTGAGCGTGAGCGAGTAGGTGGCGTCGTTGCTGCGGGCCGGGCCGGGGTAGGTGGCGCTGGCTGCCGCGGCGTTGTCGGTCAGGTTGTACGTCAGCGTGGTCACGCCGGTGGTATTAGCGCCCGCCAGCGGGGTGAAGGTGACGGTGCCCGTGGTATTGGCCGTCCAGGTGCCTACCTGCACCGCGCCGATAAAGGCCGGCAGCGTAGTTTGCGTCCCGGCCGTCACGGGGTCGAGGTCAAGCGTGGAGGCCCGCAGGCCCTGGGCGTCGCTGTCGTTGGTGGTCACGGTGAAGCTGCGCGCCACGTTGTAGCGGGTGCTCGACGCGTCGTTCTGCGCCAGCGGGCCGATGTTGATGGAGATGATGCCCGTGTTGGCCGGCGAAGCCGGGTTAGAGCTGTAACCCGTTACGTCGTTCACCGTGTAGGTGATGGTCGTGACGCTGGTGTAGTTGCTGATGGGCGTAAACGTCACGTTGCCGGCGTTATCCACCGTAAAGTCGCCGCGGCCGGCCACGCTCAGCGTGGTTTGCTGGCCCGGGGTGGCGGGGTCCAGGTCTACCGTAGCGGCGTCGATGGTGGCGTTGCCGTCGGCATCGGTGTCGTTGGCCACGGCGTTGAAGGTCAGCACGGTGTTCGGGGCCATGGTGCGTAGGTCATTCACCGCCACCGGCGCCGAGGCAGCCAGAATGGTGAAGGTGATGCTGCCCGTATTGGAAACGGCCCCGGTATTGTCGAGCACATTGTACGTGATGGCGAATGCGCCCAGCGTGGGGCTGGCGGCCGGCGTGAAGGTCACCTCCCCGGCCGCGTTCACCGTGAAGACGCCGCGGTTGGCCACGGTCAGGATGTTCTGCCGGCCGGCAGTGCCCAGGTTCAGGTCCACGGTAGTTTCGTCGATGCCGTCCACGTCCACGTCGTTGGCCAGGATAACAAACTGGGTGGGCACGTTGCGCGGGCCACTGGCCGCGTCGGCCACGGCCTGCGGGCCCACGTGCACCACAATGGGCGCCGTGTTCGAAGTGCGCGGACCCGGCACGGCCAGGTTGTCGTTCACCGTGTAGCTGATGGTGCTGTTGCCGGTGAACCCAGCCACGGGCGTGAAGCGCACCGAGCCGGCCGTTACCCCTGCAGTGGTAAAGGTGCCTTCGCCAGCCACGATGAAGGTGGTCTGCTGCCCGGGCGTGCTCGGGTCGAGGTCGATGCTGCTTTGGTTGATGGCCGCCCCGCCGGTAGGCGGAATGTCGTTGCCGGTCAGGCTGAAGGTTACCGCCGTGAAGTAGGGCGTGAAGGCCTCATCCCCCACTGCCAGCGGCGCGCCGTTGTCGGTGATGTTCACCGTTACGGTAGCCACGTTCGACGTAGCGCCGGTCTGGTCGTTGATGGTGTAGTTGATGCTGGCCGTACCCGTGGCCGTGGGCGAGCTGGGCGTAAAGGTCACTACGCCGGTCGTCGTATTCACGCTGAACGTGCCCAGGGCTACCGTCACGCTGCCCTGCTGAATGCCGGGCGTGCTGGGGTCCAGGTCCACGGTGGCCAGGTTCAGGCCGTTGGCGTCCACGTCGTTGCCGGGCGCGTTGATGGCCACGGCCGCACCGGGCGCCGTCTGCGTCAGGTTGTTGATGGCGCGCGGTCCCACCCGCACCGTTATGGTGGCGGTGTTCGATAGGCCGCCAATGGCGTCGCGCACGGTGTAGCTGATGGTAGAGGTGCCGGTGAAGTTGGTGGCCGGCGTAAACAGCACCGTGCCGGCCGGCTGGCCCACGGTGGTGAAGGTGCCCTGCCCGTTGATGGTGCGGCTGGTCTGGGTGCCGCCCGTGGCGGGGTCCAGGTCGATGGTCGTGGCGTTGATGGTGCCGTCGGGGTCGGAGTCGTTGGCCGTCACGGCCAGGCTCACGGCCGTGTTCGGGGTAGTCTGGGCGTCGTCGGCCACGGCCACGGGCAGCTGGTTCAGGTTCACCGTCACCGTGAAGGTGCCCACCGTGGAAGTTGCCGTCGTCACATCGGCCAGGGTGTACTGCACGCTGCTCGTGCCTACGAACGTGGCCACGGGCGTGAAGGTCACCAGCCCGGCGTTGTTCACCGTGAACGTGCCCTGACCGGCCACTGTGAAGGTGGTCTGGCGGCCAGCCACGCCAGGGTTGAGGTCCACGGTGGCTACGTTCAGGCCGTCGGCGTCGGCGTCGTTGCTCGTTACGTTCAGGCTCACCGCCACGTTCTGGAAGGTGGTGGCGGCATCGTCGGCCGTCTGCGGACCCACGCGGGCCGTGAGGGTAGCGGCGGCCGAGGCGGCGCCGGTGGCGTCGAGCACCAAGTAGCTCGTGGTGCTGGTGCCGGTGAAGCCCGCGGCGGGCACGAAGTTCACGGTGCCGCTGGCGTCCACGGTGTAGGTGCCGGCCGTCACGCTCAGCGTGGTCTGGATGCCGGCCACGGCGGGGTTCAGGTCCACCGAAGTAGCGTCCAGGCCGTTGGCGTCGCTGTCGTTGCTCAGCACGTTCACCGAGGCGTTGTCGCCGGGCAGCACGTAGAGCACGTCGGCCACGGCCAGCGGGCCTACGCGCACTGCCATGCTCGCCACGTTGGAGTCTTGCCCCAGGTTATCAAGCACGATATAAGTGCAGGCAGCCGTGCCCGTGAAGCCTGCCACGGGCGTGAAGGTCAAGTTGCCGGTATTATCCACCGTAAACGTGCCCTGCCCGGCCACCGTACGGGTGGTCTGCCGGCCCCCGGCTACGGGGTCCAGGTCCACGGTAGCGGCGTTGATGGTGCCATCAGCGTCGGTGTCGTTGGCCGTCACCGAGAACGTGACGGCCGTGGCGGGCGGGGTCTGGGCGTCGTCGTCCTGGGCCACCGGGGCCTGGTTGGGCAGGAACACCGTCACGGTGAGCGTGCCCACAGCCGAGGTGGCGCCAGTCAGGTCGCGCACGGTGTAGCTCAGCGTGCTATTGCCCAGGAAGCCGGGCTCCGGCGTGAAGGTCACCGAGCCGGCATTATCCACGGAGTAAGCCCCCTGCCCTACCACGGCAAAGCTGGTTTGCGTGCCGGCCGTGGCCGGGTCCAGGTCCACACTGCTGATGTCGAGGCCGTCTTCGTCGATGTCGTTGCTGAGCACATCCACGGCCACGCTGGTGTTGAGGGCCGTGCTGGCGGCATCGGCCAGAGCCCGCGGACCCACGCGCAGCGTGATAGTAGCGGTGTTAGAGAAGGTGCCGGCATTATCGGCCACGATGTAGCTCACGCTGGCCGTGCCGGTGTAGGTGCTGGCCGCGCCGCCGGCGGGGGCCCACTGCACGTTGCCGGTGGTGCCGCTCACCGTGAAGGTGCCCACCGTGGTACCAGCTACCAAGTAGGTCATGGTCGTTTGCCGCCCGGTAGTCACCGGGTCTAGGTCCACCGAGTTGGCGTTGATGGTACCATCAGCGTCGGTGTCGTTGGCCGTCACCGAGAATATTACCGTTTGACCCGGCGTGGCGTAAGCCACGTCGGCCACGGCTACCGGCGCCGTGTTCACCGTCGTCACCGTAATGCTCACCGTGTTCGACGGGGCGCCAAAGCTGTCGCGCACCAGGTAGCTGATGGTGGCCGTGAGGCCGGCTGTATAAGGCAGCGAAGGCGTAAAGGTGATAAGGCCCGAAACCGGGTCCAGGCTGAAGGTGCCGCGGTTGGCTACGGTAATGGCCACCTGCTGCCCGGCCGCTACCGGGTCCAGGTCCACGCTGCTCACGGCCAGACCGTCCACGTCGCTGTCGTTGGCCAGAATATTAAAAGTAGTGGGCGCACTCGACGACACGTTGGCCCCGTCGAGCACGGCCAGCGGCCCCACCCGCACCGAGATGGTGGCGATGTTGGAGGTAACGCCCCCGGTGTTCTGCACCGTGTAAGTCACGCTGCCCGTGCCGGTGAAGTTGGTGCTGGGCGTAAACCGCACCGAGCCGGCTGGCACGCCCGCCGTGGTGAAGGTGCCCTGCCCGCTCACCGTGCGCGAGGTTTGCACGCCGGCCGTGGCGGGGTCCAGGTCCACCGTGCCGTTGTTCAGGTTGCCGCTGGGGTCCACGTCATTGGCCGTCACTGCGAAGGTTACAGCGGTGTTCGAAGCCGTCAGGGCCACGTCGTCCACCGCAATGGGCGTGGAGTTAGAAGTTGTTACCGTGAAGGTGGTGGGGTTGGAAGTAGCCCCGGTCTGGTCCTGCACCGTGTAGGTCACGGCCGTGTTGCCCACGTAGCCGCTGTTGGGCTGAAAGCTGATGCTGCCAGCATTGCTAGCCGTGAAAGTGCCCTGCCCGGCCACCGTAAAGGTGGTTTGCCGGCCCGGCGTGGCCGGGTCCAGGTCAATGGTGGCCACGTTGATGCCATTCACGTCGTTGTCGTTGGCCAGCACGTTCACGCTCACGGCCACGGTGGGCGTGGTAGCCGCGGCGTCGCTCACGGCCAGCGGGCCCACGTGCACCGTCACCGTGGCGGTGTTCGACACGGTATTGTCGTTGTCCTGCACGCTGTAGGTCAGCACCGACGAGCCCGTGTAGTTGGTGTTGGGCGAAAAGCTTAGGTTGCCGGCGTCGTCCACCATATAGCTGCCCTGCCCGCTCACCGCGCGGGCGGTTTGGCGGCCGGCGGCCACGGGGTCCAGGTCCACGGTATTCAGCACCAGCGTGCCGTCCGAGTCGGAGTCATTGGCCGAAATGGAGAAGTTGATGCTCGTATTTGAGGGCGTGTAAGCCACGTCGGGCACGGCGGTGGGCGGCACGTTCTGCGTGGTTACCGTATAGGTGCTCACGTTGGAGGTGGCGCCGGTCTGGTCTTCCACAGTGTAGCTGGCCACGGCCGTTAGCCCCACCGAATAAGGAGCCGAGGGCGTGAACGTTACGTTGCCCAGGTTGTCGCAGCTGAAGCTGCCGCCCGTCACGGCCAGGGTAGTTTGCCGGCCGGCCAGCCCCGGGTTCAAGTCCAGCGTGGCCGGTGCCAAGCCGTTCACGTCGGTATCGTTGTCGAGCACATTCACCGTGGCGGGCACGTTGCGGGCCGTGGTAGCGGCATCCACTACCGCCAGCGGGCCCACGTTCACCGTCACCGTGGCCACGTTCGAGAGCAGGGCCGTGTTGTCCTGCACAGTGTAGCTGACGGTGGAGGTACCCGTATAGTTGCTGCCCGGCGTGAAGGTCAGGTTGCCGGCATTGTCCACGCTATACGTGCCCTGGCCGTTCACCACGCGGGTGGCCTGCCGGCCAGCGGTGCTGGGGTCCAGGTCCACACTGGCCAGGTTCAGCGTGCCGTTGCCGTCGGCATCGGTGTCGTTGGCCGTAACGAAAAAGGTAAGCGCGGAATTGGACGGCGTCGAGCGGGTGTCGTTGTTGGCCACGGGCGCAGCCGCCTGCGCCGCCCCGCCCAATAAAAGGGCAAGGCCGAGTAGTGGTAACTTCATCTTTCAGCAGAAAATTGGTGAAAACTTATTTTTTATCTAGAAAAACAACGACAGAATTAACCAGGTTGTATTTTGTTTATCAATGAGTTAATTATTTACTGTCGTTCTAACTTAAAGCCACTTAATCTATAACTTTAAGCCGCTGCAAATATCGGAATTAAACAGCAGAGCTCAATTGAAGCTGATTACACTAATTGCCCTGTTTTTTTGAGAATTTTACCAGTTCACCCCCGCTTTAAATAGCACTTTTAAAAGCATAGCCGTAGCAGCAGCAGGTGGCCGGCGGCCAGCCCGCCCCGCAGCGTACCTTTGCTGGCTATTGATAGCTGCTTAGGATTTATGCCTTCCTCCTCTTTTTCATCCCCGGCTTCGGTGGCTTTGCTGGGCTCCACGGGTTCTATCGGTACCCAGGCGCTTGAGGTGCTGCGGGCCCAGCCGGGGCGCTTCCGCGTGGCCGTGCTCTCGGCCCAGCGCCAGTGGGAGCTGCTGGTAACCCAGGCCCGCGAGTTCCGCCCCGCCGTGGTAGTGATTGGCGATGAAAGCCTGCACGCGCCCGTCCAGGCCGCGCTGGCCTCCCAGCCCGAAACCCAGGTGCTGGCCGGCACGGCCGCCCTGGCCGAAGTCGTCACCCGCCCCGATGTCGACATCGTGCTCACGGCCCTGGTGGGCTACGCCGGTCTGCTGCCCACGGTGGCCGCCATCCAAGCGGGCAAAGACATTGCCCTGGCCAATAAGGAAACCCTGGTGGTTGCCGGCGAGCTCATCACCGGCTTGGTAAAGAAGCACGGCGTGCGCCTGCTGCCCGTCGACTCCGAGCACTCGGCCATCTTTCAGTGCCTGGTGGGCGAGGAACAAAACCCCGTCGAGAAAATCATTCTCACGGCCTCGGGCGGGCCCTTCCGGGGCCGCACGGCGCAGGAGATGGAGTTCGTCACCAAGGCCCAGGCCCTCAAGCACCCCAACTGGGACATGGGCGCCAAAATCACCATCGACTCGGCCTCGCTCATGAACAAGGGCCTGGAGGTGATTGAGGCCAAGTGGCTGTTCGGCCTGCGCGATGAGCAGATTGACGTAGTGGTGCACCCGCAGAGCATCATTCACTCCCTGGTGCAGTTCCAGGACGGCTCCCTCAAGGCCCAGCTCGGGCTGCCCGACATGAAGCTGCCCATTCAGTACGCCCTGGGCTACCCGCAGCGCCTGGCCAACGACTTCCCGCGCTTCTCCTTTCTCGACTACCCCAGCCTCACGTTCGAGGCGCCCGACTACGCCGCTTTCCCCAACCTGGAGCTGGCGTTTGGGGCCATGCGGCGCGGCGGCAACGCGCCCTGCATCCTCAACGCAGCCAACGAAATTGCCGTGGCCGCATTTTTGCGGGAACAAGTTGGCTTCCGTCAGATGTCCGACCTGGTAGCCGGGTGCCTGGCGCGGGTGTCGTACCTTGCACAGCCCTTGCTCGACGATTTAGTGGCCACCGACGTGGAAACGCGTAGCTACGCCACGGAGTTAATTAAAAATTATGAATTAAAAATTCAAAATTAGGTTCTTGCTTTTGAGCGCCTTCTACTTTTTGATTCATTAATTTTTAACTTTTAATTTTTTAATTTTTAGTTCCCTTTGGAAATTCTCATCATGGCGGGCCAGCTTATCCTGGGCCTCTCCATTCTCGTTGGCTTGCACGAATTCGGCCACTTTGCCTTCGCCAAGCTCTTTAAAATCCGGGTCGATAAGTTCTACATCTTCTTCGACTTCCTGTTTCCGCTACCCAACGTCGCCAACTTTGCCCTGTTCAAGAAAAAGGTGGGCGGCACCGAGTACGGCCTGGGCTGGTTCCCGCTTGGCGGCTACGTGCAGATTCACGGCATGGTGGACGAAACCCAGGACGCTGAAGCCCTGGCCGGCCCGCCCCAGCCCGACGAGTTCCGGGCCAAGCCGGCTTGGCAGCGCCTGCTGGTGATGCTGGGCGGCATCATCATGAACGTCATCACGGGCATCGTCATCTTCGCCGCCCTCACCTTTAAGTTCGGCGAAAGCTACCTGCCGGCCTCCGAGGCCCGCTACGGCGTGCTGCCCAACGGCCTGGGCCGCGAAATTGGCTTCCGCACCGGCGATAAGATTGTGAAAATCAACGGCCGCCCCTTCAACGAGTTCGACGACGTACGCCGCCCCGAGGTTATCCTGGGCTCGCACAGCTACTACACGGTGGAGCGCAACGGCCAGCTGCTGGACCTCAACATCCCCGCCAACTTCATGGACAAGCTGGCCAAGCAGGGCGACAGCCTGTTTGTGCTGCCCCGCTCGCCTTTCACCGTGGGCCGCGTCATTTCGGGCTCGGCCGCGGCTAAGGCGGGCCTGCTGGCCGGCGACCGGGTGACGGCCGTGGGTGGCACGCCCATTCAGTACTTCGACGAGCTGCAGGCCGCCCTGAAAGCAAATTCCGGCAAGAAAGTGCCCCTCACCGTGCAGCGCCAGGGTCAGACGCTGACGCTGCCCGTGGAAGTGAGCAGCAGCGGCCGCATCGGCTTCGAGCAGAAGCCTGACCTGAAGTTCAGCCGCCGCCAGTACAACCTGCTGGAGTCGGTGCCCGCCGGCACCAAGCAGGCCTTTGGCATCATCGGCGCCCAGGGCATGGCCATTGCCAAGATTTTCCGGGGCGAAGCCTCGGCTTCCGAAAGCCTGGGCGGCCCGGTGGAAATTGCCCAGCAGTATGGCGGGCAGTGGGACTGGCTGCGGTTCTGGACGCTCACCGGCTCGCTGAGCATGGTGCTGGCCTTTATGAACCTGCTGCCCATCCCGGCCCTCGACGGCGGCCATGTGGTGTTCCTGCTCTATGAGATGATTCTGCGCCGCAAGCCCTCCGACAAGTTCATGGAAGGCGCCCAGCGCGTGGGCACTATGCTCATCCTGGCCCTGATGTTCTACGTCATCATCTTCAAGCAGGTGATGAAGCTGTTTCATTAAACAGGTTGCTGGTTGCTGGTTTCTTGTTAGAGGAACGACAAGCAACCAGCAACTAGGAACCAGAAACCACCTATGCGCTTCCTTCCGGGCTTCGTTGTGCTCTTGCTGCTGGCCCTTACGGCCCAGGCCCTGCACGCCTACCACGGCACCCTCACCGAGCTGCGCTACAACTCCGAGAAGCAGCAGCTGGAATTGTCCATCAAAGTCTTCACCGACGACTTTGAAAAGGCCCTGTCGCAGGGCCAGGCCAAGCCCGTTGCGCTCAGCGAAGCCGGCCCCCGGCCCATGGTCCTCACGGCCGCTTACCTGCGTCGCACCCTGGAGCTGAAAACCACAGCCGGCGCTCCCCTCACGGTTCAGTTCCTGGGCATGCAGCCCGAGAAAGACGGCTACTGGCTGTACTGCAAAGCCCCGGCTCCCGCGGGCCTGGCCGGCGTGCAATTGCGCCAGGCCATGCTGCTGGAGGTGTTTGCCGATGAAGTCAACATCGTGAACGTAGATGCCGGTAGCAAAAAGCAAAGCGCCCTCTTCCGCAGCGGCCACGAGCAGGAAACGGTGAGATGGTGAAATAGTGAGCAGTGAGCAGTGAGCAAAAGCTACGCGACTCGCGAAAAAGACGTGTCATTGCGAGGGCACAGCCCGTGGCAATCCGTCCTCTAGCATTCAGTCCCCAGGTAAACCCAGCCAGGTAATGTGAAAAGCCCCAATGCCAGTGCTGGCGTTGGGGCTTTTCACATTACCTGGCTGGGCGCACAGAGAGGACGGATTGCCACGCTCCGCGTTGCTCCGCTCGCAATGACACGTCTTTTTCGCGAGTCGCGTAGCTTTTGCTCACTGCTCACTGCTCACTGCTCACTATTTCACCATCTCACCGCTCATCCCAGCGCGTGGCGGAGGTAGCTGCAGAAGGGAACGGCGGTGCGAAATGCTTCCGCCACGTGGGCACGCAAGTCAGGGTAGGCCAGGGCCGCGGCGTCGCTGATTTCGTGCGTCACCACGAAGCTTTTGTGCTTAAGCAGGTCGATGTCGGGGTGAGTGGCGGGGTAGCCGGGAGGGGCCTTTTTTAGCTTCTCGCCGCCGAGGGCGGGGAAGAAGCGGCGGAAATTGGGCTGGGCCAGCAGGTCGTACAGCTCCTCAGCATTGTAGTCGATTTCCTGGCGGATGGCGGCAATCTGGGCCTTCTCGGGCTGGTAAAGGCCGGCGGCGGCCAGCGTCTGGCCGTTGGGTCCTATCTGCACATAGTAGCTGGGCGAATCTACTTCCTTGCTGCTGGCGGTGAAGAAAGCCGAGAAGTGGGTTTTGTACGGGTCTTTGTTGTTGCTGAAGCGCACGTCGCGGTAGATGCGAAACACGCTTTTGCGGGCGCCGGGCCCGGCCAAAGCTTCGTCGGCCTTAGCCAGCTCCTGCGCCCAGTATTCCGCGTCGAGCTCAAACTGGGCCCGGAGCTGGGTGTAGGCGGCTTTGTGTTCCTGAAACCAGGCCCGGTCATTGTTGCGGGCCAGCTCGGCGAGAAAGGCGAACAGGGGTTTTACTTGCATAGCTTGGGAAAGGAAGCCGGCACGGTCAGGGGCCGGCGGTAGAAAGCGCCAAAAGTAGAACGCAGCAAATAGTTTTGGCTAGGTGGCCCAACTATATACTACCATGAGAAGTGGGGCCGTTATTTTGCTGCTTGATTTACTTGCTATTCCTTATGCTTCGGCGCCTTTTTTTCTGCATTGCGAGCTTGTTAGCTACCGCCCCGCTTCGGGCCCAGTCACCATCACAGTCGCTGCCGCCGTCGGCGATACCCCCGGTTGGCCCAGCCTTCTGGGACCAGCAGCTGCAGTTTCCGCGGGTGCAGAATGCCAGGACCCTTACCTGGCCCACTGTCGATGCCCGCCTACGCAGCCACCACCTCAACCCGCGGCGGCTGGAGCTTTTTCTGCGCATGGTGAAAACCAAGGCCGAGCTGGAAGTGTGGGCCCGCAACCAGGGCGGCGGGCCGTTTGAGCTGCTGCATAGCTACCCGCTGGCAGCCACCTCGGGCAGCCTGGGCCCCAAGCGCCGCGCCGGCGACTACCAGGTGCCGGAAGGATTCTACGAAATCGACCGCTTCAATCCCAAGAGCAACTACCACCTCTCGCTGGGCCTGAACTACCCCAACGAAGCCGACCGGGCCCTGGGCGAGCCCAATCCCGGCGGCGACATATTCATCCACGGCTCCAACGTCTCGGTGGGCTGCCTGCCCATCACCGACGCGGGCATCGAGGAAGTGTACCTGCTGGCCGTGGCCGCCCGCGCCAGCGGCCAGGCGGCCATACCGATTCACATCTTCCCCTTTCCCCTTACGCCCGCGGAACTGGCTAAGCGCAGCAAAAGTCCCCATCAGGCGTTTTGGCAAGGGCTGGTGCCGGGCTACAGCTACTTCGAAACCCACCACGACCTGCAGCCTTCCCTGCCCTTGGCCGGACAATAAGCCCACTTGGTTCAGGCCCTCGGGCTAACTTGCGCCGTGCCGCGCCTCGTTTTGCTCCTGCTTGCCCTGCTGGCGGTATTCAACGCCAGCCGCCTGCTGCGCGAGCCCCTGCCAGGCCCCGACCGGCCCATGGACTTCCGCACCTGCTACGTGGGCCAGCACGTACTCCGCCAGGGCCAAAACCCCTACCAGGATGCTACCCTGAAGCGCGGCTGGCAGCAGCTTGTGGCCCAGGAGCAGCTGGTCAGCCACACCCAGCCGGGTCTTCCCAACCTGCCTTTTCTATACCCGCCCTGGGCGGCGGCGTTGTTTGGGCTCAGCATCGGGCAGCTGACTTACGCGCTGGTCTGGCCGCTGTGGTACGCCCTGGCCCTGCTGAGCCTGGGTTTGCTGGCCCGGCTCTGGCTGATGGTGCTAGCGGCGGAGGGCACCCCAACGGTACCCTGGTGGCAGCTACTGTTAGCCGCGCTGGCTCTGAAAGGCACCGTGCCGGCCCTGCTCACGGGGCAGCCCGCTTTTGCAGCACTGGCGCTGGGTGTGGGGGCTATGGCGGTGAGTGCTACGGACCGGCTGCAAGGCATACGGCCGTGGCTGGCCGGACTGCTGCTGGGGCTGGCGGCCTACAAAGTCACGCTGCTGCTGCCCTTTGTGGCCTGGTTTGCCTGGCGCCGGGAGTGGCAGCCGCTGGCCGTGGCAGCCGCGGTGGTGGCCCTGCTCTCGGCAGTGGCCTTTGCCTGGGCCGATGCGCCGGCCGGCCTGCTCCCGGCTTACCAGGATTTGCTGGCTCAGGTGCGAGCCCAGTCTTTTGACCCGGCCGACCCCGACTACCCCCTCACCCAGGGCATGACGCTGCGCCTGGAGCTGGGCAACGTGCTCGAATGGCTGTGGCCCGGCAGCAGCCCCTGGCACATCTGGCTGCATGGCTTGTTGTGGACAGCCGCTCTGCTCCGGCTGGGCTGGCTGCGGCGGCGGGGGCAGGGGCTGGCCACCTGGCAGGTTTTCCTCGTCGTCAGCGCCTTGACGCTGCTTACCACTTACCACCTGTACTACGATGCCCTGCTCATGCTGCCGTTGCTGGCCTGGGCACGGCTTCAGTCTGGTCGCAGGAAAGCCTGGCTGCTGCTCTGCCTGCTTCCCTTGCTCCTGCCGCTTAATGGCATTGCCCAGGCCCTGGGCAACCCGGCTGCGCTGCATTTCGTGTATTTCCTGATGTCACTGGGTCTGCTGGGCGTGCTGCTTCTGCTGCTGGCAGGTTCCCAACCAAGCCAGACATCCAAGTCGGGCTAATGCAGCTTTGCAGGCCAGGACTCGCTACGGCATGGTTTTTTCATTTGCGCCACCGCACAACCGCTTTTATTGCATGAATCGTCTTCTGCTGATTTTCCCTTTCATCTTCTTCGCTCTCATTGGCCGGGCGCAACGCAGTACCGACCTCTGGTACTTCGGCCAGCAGGCCGGGCTGAGCTTTGCCGAGGGCAACACGCCCACTCCGCTTAACGACGGCAAGATGAGCACCTACGAGGGCTCGGCCGTAGCAACCACGTCGAAAGGGCAGTTGCTTTTCTACACCAACGGCGAAACCGTGTGGAACCGCGAGCACCGCCCCATGCCCAACGGCGTGAAGCTGATGGGCAGCGGCAGCAGTACCCAGTCGGCCCTGATTGTACCCGACCCCGGCTCGGGCAACATCTTCTACATCTTCACAGTGGCGCCCCAGGGCACGCCTAACGGCCTGCGCTACTCGGTGGTCGACATGACCCGCGACGACGGCCTCGGCGACCTGCCCCGCGTGAACATGCTCTTGATTCAGCCTGTGGCCGAAAAGCTGGCCGCCGTGCGCCACGCCAACGGCCGCGACACCTGGGTGCTGGCCCACCGCTGGAACTCCAACGCCTTTGTGGCCTACCTGGTCACACCTGATGGCATTCAGTCGTCGAAGCCGGTGATGAGCAACGTGGGCAGCATGAACGCCGGGCCGGGCCGCAACGCCATCGGGGCGCTGAAGTTCTCGCCCGACGGCAAGAAAGTGGCCGCGGCCCTCTGGCGCGAAACCAACAAGTTTGAGGTGTACGACTTCGACCGCGCCACCGGCAAGGTCAGCAACCCGCGCAGTTTCGGGCCTTACGCCGAGGCTTACGGCGTGGAGTTTTCGCCCGACGGCTCCAAGCTCTACGGCACCTGTAATGGTGTGGGCGGCGGCGAAACCCAAATCTGGCAGTTCGACCTCAAAACCAAAGCCAAGACCCTGGTAGGCAAGTCGGCCAACCGCAAAATCGGCGCCCTGCAGCTCGGCCCCGACCGGCGCATCTACGTCGCCCGCGAAGACAACCCCCACCTGGGCATCATCCAATACCCCGACTCCCTGGGCAAAGCCTGCGGCTACCTCGACGCCGGCATCAAGCTCGGCGGCCGCCGCAGCAAGCTCGGCCTGCCCACCTTCGTAGTCCTGCCGAAGCAGTGAGCAGTGAGCAGTGAGCAGTGAGCAAAAGCTACGCGACACGCAAAAAGACGTGTCATTGCGAGGGCGCAGCCCGTGGCAATCCGTCCTCTCTGTGCGACTAACCAGATAATGTGAGAAGCCCCAACGCCAGAACCGACATTGGGGCTTTTTCACGTTAGAGGGTTGGTCGCTGAGAACGGGACGGATTGCTTCTTCCTTCGCCCTCGCAATGACACGGGTTTACGCTCGCACTGCTAACTATTCACTGTTAACTGCTCACTGAAAACTTATCCTTTGCCCAGCTTAAACCGCAGCAGGCCGAAGCCCAGCGAGTAGTAGGGAGCTTTCTCGTTGAAGTAGCCCGTTATGTCGCGCGAGCTGATACCGGCCTCCCAGGGGCCCGTCACGAGCGTAACACCCAGGGGCAGGCTGGCGCCGTAGCCGGCCCCGCCGGTTACGCCGGTACTCAGGCGCAGCCAGCGCACGGGCTTGAAGTCGAGGCCCAGGCCCACGAAGGACGAGGTGAGGTTGCCGGCCACTTTGTTGGTGGGCACGGTGACGTCGAGGCCCGCCTCAAACAGCTCGCTGATGCGCACGCCTCCGCCCAAGCGCACCTTGGCGGGCAGCGACACGGTGCGCTCCTTGGCAGCCTGGTAGGTGAAGAGCGACTTGTTATCGGTATCGAACTGGTTAATTACCTCGCCAATAACGTCGTAGGTCTGTACGCCGTCGGAAGAAGTGTACTGCAGGTTCTGGTCGTTGGCCTGGAGCACGTTGGCCGTCCAGGTCATGGAACCCATATCAACTACCGAAACCCCGACGCGCACAATTTTGCCAATCTCGGCGGCCAGGCCAATGTCGTAGCCGTGGCCTTTACCTACCGACTGCAGCCCCGTACCATTTTCCAGGCTGAAGTTGGGGTCGTTGGCCAGGTTGCCGTAGTTTACATTAAACAGCGGCGACATAGCGCCATAGGCCGTCACGCTGCCCTCGTCCACCCGAATGTCGGCAATGCCCAGGCCCTGAATGTAGCGGTAGCCCGCCCCAGCCGAGAGCTTAAAACCCATGGCGTCGACCACGCGCACGCCATACGAAATGTTATACTCGGCCGTCCAAGCCATCTGCAGGGCCGTGCCGGCCAGCACGCTGCTCACCTTTGGGGGCGGGTTGGTGCCGCCGAGGTAGGCGCCGGTGCTGGGGTTGTAGTACTGCCGCATAATCTCGGCATTCTGCCCGTTCACAATGATGTCGGCCGCGTTGTGATTGAGAGCCATGTGCACGCCCACGCGGTGGCGGTGGCTGAAAGCCAGGCCGCCAAAGCCGCCGGGCAGACTTACCGCTACCCCCACGGCGTTCAGGTCCACGTTCAGGTTGAGGGCGTTGTCGCCGGTCAGCGAATTCACCAGGGCCGCCCGCTCGCTGGCCGGCAGGGCCTCATCGCTGTTGAAAATCATTTTCTTGAGCAGCGTCTTGCTTAGCGACTGCGACGCCACGCCCATGCCCACTTCGCCCAAGGTGAACGACACGAGGGAAGTGCCTTGCCGCCCCAGGTTGGCGGGGTTGATGCCGATGGCCTGGTAGTCGCTGGCGAAGGTGTTAATCACCCCACCGCGGCCCGTGGCGGTGAAGTTGCTTAATTCGTTTTGAGCCCTCAGCGTGAGCGGCAAAGCCAGCAGCGCGGCAAAGGGAAGGACGCGTAACGTTGGTTTCATGAAAGAGAATAATGAAGGGGATGCTGTAGCTTGCGGCGCAGCGTGGCTGTTAGAGCCCGCACTGCTACCAAGCCGCAAGCTAACGCCTACCTGCCAATATATTGCCACCCAAACGCCTTTCTCCCGACGAGTACGCGGCCGGCTTGCTGGCCGGCAACCGGGTCCTGCTCAGCCGGGCCATTACGCTGGTTGAGAGCACCCTGCCATCCGACCAGGTGCTGGCCCAGCAGGTGCTGGCTACCGTGCTGCCCCACAGTGGCCGGGCCCTGCGCCTGGGCATCACGGGCGTACCGGGCGTGGGCAAAAGCACTTTCATCGAAGCGCTGGGGCTGTACGTGGTGGAAAAGCTGGGCAAGCGCCTGGCCGTGCTGGCTGTAGACCCGAGCAGCCCCCGCGGCGGCGGCAGCATCCTGGGCGACAAAACCCGCATGCCTCAGCTGGCGGCCCACCCGCGGGCCTTCATTCGCCCCTCCCCTTCCAGCGGCAGCCTGGGTGGTGTGGCCCGCGCCACCCGCGAGGCCCTACTGCTGTGCGAGGCGGCCGGTCACGACGTTATTTTTGTTGAAACTGTGGGCGTGGGCCAGTCCGAAACCACCGTGCACGGCTTGGTCGACTTCTTCCTGCTGCTGATGCTGGCCGGGGCTGGCGACGAGCTGCAGGGCCTCAAGCGCGGCATCATGGAAATGGCCGACGCGCTGCTCATCACCAAAGCCGACCAGGGCAACGAAACGGCGGCCCGCCGGGCGCGGGGTGAGTACCAGAACGCGCTGAACCTGTTTCCGCACGCGCCCTCGGGCTGGCACCCGCCGGTGCTGCTCACCTCGGCCCTGACCGGCGCCGGTGTACCCGAGGTGTGGGAGATGCTGGAGAAATACGTGGCCCAGACCCAGGCCAATGGCTTTTTTCAGCGCCGCAGGCAGGAGCAGCAGCTGCAGTGGCTGCAGCACACCATTGCCCAGGAGCTGGAAGCGCGCTTTTATGCCAATGAGCGGGTGAAGGCCCAGCTGCCGGCGCTGCGGCAGGCCGTGGCCGAAGGCCGGGAGACGCCCTTTGCGGCGGCGCAGGCGCTGCTGGGGCTATAGCAGGCCGGGCTGCGGAGGCGTGGCAAGCACCTTGAGCAGCTACTGATAGCACTGAAGCCCGGGGCTTGGGGCGTATGACAGGGGCAGAACAGCCGGCCGGCTGGTCGCATCAACATGCGACCGCGCGGCATTGGCAGGGCGCCGAACTTTGTGATATCGGTAGGGACGGTCCCGGTCGGTGGCCTTCCTCACTATGAAACATCTTTCCTCGCTCGTCCGCGCAATTGCGGCGCTCTCGCTGCTGGCTGCGGCCCCGGCCGCCCTGGCCCAGACCACGCCCGGCGTGGGCATTGGCACCACCGCCCCCGACGCCTCGGCGGCGCTCGACATTGTGAGTAGCAGCAAGGGCCTGCTGCTGCCACGCGTGGCCGCCGCCGCGGCTATTGCCAGCCCCGCCCCCGGGCTGCTGGTGTACCAGACCGGCGCGCCAGCGGGGTTCTACTTCAATGCCGGCACGGCGCTTGCGCCCAGCTGGCAGCAACTGGCCACGGCCGGCACCGGCGACAACCTGGGCAACCACACCGCCACCGAGAACCTCAACCTGGGCACCAACCAGCTGGTCGGCAACGGCGGCAGCACTGGTATTAGCATCAGCAGCGTAGGTAGCGTGGGCATCGGCACTACTGCCACCCAGCAGCTCGACGTAAACGGTGGCATCCTGGCCCGCGCGCACAGTACCATCAGCAACCAAGGCGCCTATCTGCAGTGGAACCGCACCGGCGGCGACGGCGAAACCTGGCTGCTCAATCAAAAGGGCGGCGGCACCAGCAACGCCGGCATTCGCTTCGGCAGCGCCACCACCGGCAACGCCGTCACCGAA
>Ga0164304_10000019_pt1 | contig 82928 bp, 64 predicted proteins | sample Whisoiple_217_MG_FD_110216 | JGI IMG/M metagenome (GOLD analysis project Ga0164304, IMG submission 110216) | Soil microbial communities amended with pyrogenic organic matter from upstate New York, USA - Whitman soil sample_217_MG | ecosystem: Environmental > Terrestrial > Soil > Agricultural...
ACCCGTATTGACGAGTTCAAATCAATGTTACGCTTGTTGTGTGGTTTGGCTTGCCGAAGCAACCCAAACCTTACCGTTTGTCTTTTCCAGTCATTCAAAGAACGTGTGCAACCCCCAGTTGGGGTGGCCCTGCGGCCTCGCGGCCGTCTCCTTCTTTCTCTTCGCCAACCGCCTCTCGCGATTTGGGAGTGCAAAGGTAAGAAGAAGTTTTGATTTGTCAAGCTTTAGACGAAAAATTTTTTATGATTTTTCTTATCCGCTTTTCAAATCTTCCCGCCTCCTATCGAAGCGGGCTGCAAAGGTACGGCACTTTTTCTAACTTTTACAAGCCCTGACAAAAAAATCTTTTTTAGGACTTTGCTTAGCCAGCACGAAGGGTAAGACAAATCAACTCTTAGTGAAGTTCCGCAGCTTTCAAAATTTTTCAAAAGACTTGCTTTTGATATTCCCGTAGTCCGTCTGACGATTTGGGACTGCAAAAGTAGTGGGTTTTTCTGAGTCTGCAAGGGCCAGCGATGAATATTCTGCATGCAGCGCTTCTGGATTTGAAACCCACTATTCAGTATCAGCAACTTAGGATGGCTATTTTTTTGAAAGAGTTTTAGTCGGTAGTTGAGGGCGCAAAAAAAATCCTCAAGTCGGGCCGGACTGTGCGCGGGCGACGAGCCTCGTACTGACGGATAAGGTGCCCCAGGCTGGCTAGAAAGGGCAGGCCGACGGACTCGTATTCGTAGGCTCCGTCGTTGATGATGCCATCCTGATTGACGTAGAGTACGGCGCTGAGCATAAACTCTGCTTGGTTCAGGGAATCGGCGAAGTAGGCAACGTCGGCCAGGAAGCCATGCGACATGCCTACTACATTATAGATGCGCAGCCCCGGTTGCCGGGGCTGGTCCGGATTGCGACCATAGTAGAGGTACTTCTTGTAGGCATCGAAGTAGTGGGCGCCGGCATAAGGATGGAAGCCGGACTCGTGGGGCGTGGCTGAAAGGTAGCGGCGCAGAAAAGACTGGTCGTCTGCTGTGAGGGCTGGACGTTGGCTAGCAGGAACAGAAGAAGGGAAAAGTATACTCTGCAATAAGGTCGTCACGTCAGCCAGGGGGAGGTAATTGGCGGTGGTGAAATCGAAGGGCTCGTTGATGATACGGCCGCCAGCCTGGTGGGCCCGGCCTTTTTTTACCTGGCCGAGGGGGTTGGTGTAAGGCTCGGTATTGGCTTTGGCGGCTTCTTTATATAAGGTGTCGCCTTGCCGGGAATGAAAACTGATGGGATTGGTAAACCGGTTGGCTTGGACATCGCAAGGAGCGAAACGGCGGATGATGCGCGCGTTGGGAAATCCTAGCTGAGCTAGCCGCTCGTTGAGGGGGCGCTGGCCGAGGAATTCGTACAGGCGGTTGTAGGCCACATTGTCGCTCACCAGCAGCATGCGCTTGATGTAGTTGCCGACACTGGCCGTACGGTCGGAGTCGGCCGGCGCGGCAAATGAGACGCGGGTCTGGCAACGGTAGGACGCGCCGGTAGCCATAATGGTCCGACGGTTCACACCGGGAGCCTTGAGCTGATTCAACTTTTCCAGCGCTAGCACAGCTACCGGCAGTTTCACCAAGCTGGCGGGGTTGAAGTAACGGCGGGCGTCGAGGTGGTAGGTGTGCGGGACAAAGTGGGGCTGATTCTGGGCATCACGGTTTATCTGGGTATAGATGACCTGGAGCTCGTAGCGGGCCGGATGAGCGAGCACGCGAGCCAGCCGGGGGTCGGAATGCAGCAGGCTATCCAGCAAGGGCGAGTCGGGCTCGGGGCTCGTCTGGTAACTGACAGCCCTTAACGGAGCCGGCCAGCTGTGACGGACAGCGGCCAATGCGCCCAGGGCAGCAAGCAGAACTACTCCTATAATAAAGGCGGACTGGCCTGGGGTGAGGAAAGGTCGTTTCATAGCAAGCGGCAATAAAAAGGGCCATGGTGCTGCCACCACGGCCCTTCCACTGGAAAGAGGCAGCTTTTAGTCGGCCAAAGGAATACGGCGGCGGGCCAGCAGCAGGTTGGAGTCGGTTTGACGCCAGTTGTAGCCCGTGCCAAAGGGCAGCGGCTCCGGCCGGTTCAGCGTATCGCGGTAGGCGGCAGTGAGCTCGGGCTGGTAGTGCTTGGCGAAAAGGTTGATGGGCCGCTTGTAGGTGCCGTAGTGCTGGAAGTTCCAGGCCCCTTTCTGGAAATACTTCATGGCAATGCCGGAGTCGTCCTGCAGAATGTAGCGGCTGCGGCGCAGCACTACGCGACGGATTTTGTTGAAGTAAGCTTTGTGCATGAGGTAGGAAGCCGACTTCACGTAGGTGGTGAGGGGGCCCAGGCCACGCACAAATGCCAGCGGAGCCGGCTTGGTATTCAGCTTCCAGTCGCTGAGGTCGGCCGAGAAGTAATAGACTGTCTTGCTCTGGCCGTCGGGGCCGCGGAGCTTCATCTCAGCGCCGGGGATGAACCTGGACTTGGGGTCGTTGGCCTGGGCCGTATCGGCAGGCGCGTCGAGGAGCTTACCGGCAGGGTCGAGCCGAACGTTGCGAATGGCCGTGACTTGGTTGCCGGTGCGGGCGGCGAAGAGCATCATCAGCGGTAGGGCGCCGTCGAGCTCCACCGACTTCAGGTCCACGGCCATGTCGTTGGTGCGGAAGAAACTGAAATTAAGTACCGACCACAACGAGGCCTTCACGGCCGGGAACAGCTTAGGATTTTCCAGCGTAGCCCGGGCGGGCACGCTGCCTACCGGCTCCAGGCCAATCATGATGTAGGTCTGACTGGCGGGAAACATGGTGAAGACGTTGAGAAAATCGGGCCCGCTGAAGGGGTAGAAAATAGTGGGGCTGTTGCGCTGCACCGAATCAAGCTCAGTAGACGCCCATTTCGTCATGCGCTCGGTGTGAGTGCTGCGGTAGTTCTGCCAGCTTTTATCCTGGTCTTTGGCGAAAGCCTGCCAGAGCGGCTGCTGTGCCAAGGACGCCAACTCGCTCTGCGGGCTGGGCGGCAGGCCACCGAGGTAGGCGGCCACGTTTTGAACATAGGTGGTGTCGGGCGTGGGCGCAGACGCAGGAGCTGCAGCGACAGGCGCCTCAACCGCTGAGTCAGGCTGGACCGATGGCGCTTCCTTGACTACCGGTGCGGGCGGTGGGGCCTGGGTAGTGGTTTCGGTTTTGGTGGTAGACTCAGAGCAGGCGGCCAGCAAGAGCAGAGCCGGCAGCCAGCGAAGAGCACGGGAGTGCAGATACATTATATAAGGAGTAGGTAAATCTGGCTGCAAGTTACACCCGCTACTGAGCAGGCACGGTGCGGGGGCGGCCCAGGTAGCGCGCCACTAGGTAAGCCAGCAGGCCCAGGCCCAGGGTGAGCAGGCCATACAACGACTCCTTGGGCTTGTCGCGCAGAATGAAGGCCAGCGTCCAGCCACTTAACCCAAGGAAAAGCAAGGGTGTGAGCGGATAGCCCCAGGCACGGTAGGGCCGCGGCAACTCCGGCTGGGTGAAACGCAGCACGAACACGCCCAGCACGGTGAGAAAAGTGAACAGGTTCAGAATAAACCCGGCGTAAACCAGCACTTCCTTGAAGCTAGGTTTGAGTATGAACAGCAGGGTAATGACTGTTTGCAGCGCCAGGGCCCGTATGGGAATGCCCGCTTGGCTCTTAGGTGCCAGGAAGCGAAGAGCCGGCAGGTCTTCGCCCATGGTCTGCACAATGCGCGGGCCCGCGAAAATCATGGAGCTGATGGTGGACACCAGCAGCACGGCAATAACGGCGCCCATGAGCCGGCCAATGGCTGGGCCGAACAACGACGTGGCGGCCACAAAGCCAACTTCAACCTGACCCTTCAGTCCCTCGATTGGCGTGGAGCGGAGGAACACGTAGTTGAGGCCTACATACAATAGGAGTACGAGGAAGGTGCCGGCCAACAGAATGCGCGACAGGTTGCGCTGCGGATTGTGTATTTCGCCGGTGACGTACACCGCCGCATTCCAGCCCGAGTAGGCGTAGCTCACATACACCAAGCTCACGGCGAAGGCGGGGCTGAGCATGGCCTGCCAGCCGGCGGCATCGGGGGCAAAGCTTAGCGCTTGCCCCTCCCCTACTACCAGGCCGGCGCCGATGAAAAAAATCAGCACCGCCACCTTTACGGCGGTAATGACAATCTGCAGACGGCTGCCCAGGCGCGTGCTCAGGCCATGCACCAGCGTGAGTGCCAGCACAACACCCACGGATAGCCAGGTGGGCTGCAGAGCCGGCCACACGCTTTTGGCATACTCGCCGAGGGCCAGCGCGGCCAGCGCGGTGGGAGCAGCAAAGCCCACGGTAGCCGATACCCAGCCGGATAGGAAACCCAATGCTGGGTGGTATATCTGACTTAAATAATGATACTCGCCGCCCGAGCGGGGCATGGCGGCGGCCAGCTCGCCGTAGCACACCGCGCCGCACAGGGCAATGAGGCCGCCCACCAGCCACAGCATCAGCAGGGCGAAGCCGCTTTGGATACCCAGCACCTGAAACCCAAGACTGGTAAACACACCCGTGCCCACCATGTTGGCCACCACAATGGCGGCTCCGGTCAGAAAGCTGATTTTATATGCGCCCGCAGAAGATGTTTCCGGCATGAACAGTTGAGTGAAAACCCAAAAGTACGGCCTTGTTGGCCCCACAAACGCGGGCCAGCTACTGGGTGTCTGCTTTAGGGCTGACCTTGACAGCGTGAAAACCTGTACGCTTCTCTCCTAATCCTGGCTCACCTTGGGCCGTTTGTACAGCGGCACGGTGCTGCAGGGCTCACCGTACATGACGCTGCTTACTACGGGCAGCAGCTTTTGCATGATGGCCACGTAGGCAAAAGTGGGTACCGGCACGTTGCCGCAGCCTTTTACCACCACCTTGGCATCGCGGTAAAACTCGGCATCGATTTCCTCGATGGCCTCCTGAAACAGGGCTTGTTCCAACGCCTCCAGGTTACCAAATACGTAGCGGTGGGCGTGGCCCTGCAGCTTGGTGGCCAGCAGCATGTAGGCCCAGGTGGGCACAATGGCATCGGCCGAGCAGATAATGGCTACGTTTTTCCCGTCGTACTGGCTCCAGTCGTTGGTCTTGATAAACTCGCGGAAGTCCTTTTCCCGCAGGATTAGGCCGTGGAAAAGGTTGTCCTTGATGTCGTACACAACCCGCTCGCCGGGGTGCAGGTATTCTTCTAGGTTCAGGGTGACAAGACCGGAGTTGGCGACGCGGTTAACGAAGAGAGGTTCCATAATTTCATTTATCAATTATCATTTAACAATTATCTACTAGAGCTTATGCTGGCCAGGTTGTTAAATAATAGTTGCTAATTGTTAAATGACTTCGGCGTGGTGGTATATACTTCTTTCAAGTAAAACGGCTCGTAGTAGGCTACGTCCTGAAACTGCTGCCGACGATAGGCTTCGATGGCCAGGGCGCCTACTGCTACGGCCGAAGGTTGAATTCCGGTCAGAAACCCAGCGTTGAGCTGACCAGCTACCAGGGGTTCGAACTTCGCCGCGCCGTTGCCGAAGTATAACACGGGGCCTTGGGTCAATTGTTCGCGCAGGGTGTTGGCGTCGAGAATGAGCGGGGTGGGCGCCAGCACTTCCTCGCCCTCGTGGGTGTACATGGCGGCGTACACCTCCATGCGGCGGGCATCGAGCATGGGGCAATACCGGAAATTCTCGGGCGCGGCTGTATGCTGAGCCACCTGCCAGGCCAACGCCCGCAGGGTGCTGATGGCAATAAGCGGAATATCGAGCGCGAAGCACAGCCCCTTAGCAGCAGCTCCACCAATGCGCAAGCCAGTGTAGGAGCCCGGCCCGTCGGATACAGCTACCGCGGACAGGTCGGCGGTGCTGTGCCCGGTGTTTTCCAGCAGCTGCTGAATCAGTACGGTGAGGTGAGTGGAATGCGACTTTTCCAGCCGCAGCTCGGATTGGCCCAAGAGGCGGCCATCGCACAAGTCGTGCAGGGCTACCGAGCAGACCGGTGAGGAAGTTTCGAGGGAGAGGAGTAATTGTGACATTTAAAACCGCGGTAGACCTTGCTCACCGCTCAAAATTTATTTTCTGGCCCATTCTCTGGCGCTGCAAACGCGTTGCCACAACAAAAACCACGATACCCAACCCACCGATGCCCATGAAAAAGGGCACGCTGTACTGCACAAACACACCATTATTGATTTTTGAGGAGTAATAATTGTAAGAGTTGGCCTCTGTACTAATCCCTCCCAATTCTTTGTTTACTCTTTGCTTATTTAAGATAATGATGGGTGACACTAGCATAAGCAAAGGCAACGCAAACAACCATACCAGGCTTTTCTTCCGACTTGATAATACTACCGCGCAAATGACACAAATGATAAACAATGTGACGATGAGCCACGCTATTTCCATCACCCAGGTTACACCAGCAAATATTAGCTCCCATCCTCCGGCCCCCTGGTCTATCAGCAACATTTTACAAAGCATCAATGAATATAAAAAAGCAGGCACCTCGCAGCGCCTGCTTTCTTATGTAAGTAAGGCAGTTCAAAACTACTTCCCGCTCATTGCCGACTTGCGGGCGCTGGCGGCTTGGCCGCTGGGCTTAAGCAAGGCGGAGTAGCGGTTGGGGTCGTTGAGCACAGCCACGGCCGCAATGACGTTGGGGTCGTCGTCGAAGCCGGCTTCGGTGCGGCCTTTTTCGAAATAGTAGCGCGACACTATTTCCTGCTCCAGCAGCTCCTTGATTTCGGGCTTGAAGCGCTGCAGGTCATTGGCCTTGTTCACGGTCATCTTCTTGCGCACGGCTTCGAGCTCGGTTTTTACGTCGTCGTAGTGCTTTTCCTCCTTCATCTTTTTGCTGAGGTCGGTCAGCGCTTTCTCGGCGTCGGTGCTGTAGTTGATGTTCTTGCCCTGCAGGAAGGTCACGAACTTCTGGTAGTCGGCATCCGACAAGTGAAACTCGCGGGCCGGCGGGATGCTGGCGTGTTCGGAGCGGTAGCGGGTGGCGTAGTCGAAGAGGTAGCTTTTCTGCAGCAGCACGCGGGTGATGTCGGCAATTTCGCGCTCGGCTACTTCAATGTCGGGGGCTACGCCGCCGCCGTCGTACACGGTGCGGCCGGCCGAGGTTTTGAAAGCCGTGCGTAGTGAGTCGGGGAATTTGCCCAGGGTGCCGTCTTCGCCGCGGTGGGTGTAGTCGATTTCCTGGATGCAGCGGCCGCTGGGGATGTAGTACTTGGCAGTGGTCACCTTCAGCTGCGAGTTGTAGCTCAGGGGGCGGGTGGCTTGCACCAGGCCTTTGCCGAAGGTGCGCTCACCTACTACCACGGCCCGGTCGTAGTCCTGCAGCACACCCGACACGATTTCCGAGGCCGAGGCCGAGCGGTTGGAGGTGATAATGGCAATGGGAATCTGCGTGTCGAGGGGTACGTCGAGGGCCTTGTAGGTTTTGTTCCACTCCGTCACCTTGCCCTTGGTGCTTACCACGTCCAGCCCTTTGTCGATAAAAAGGTTGGCGATGTTAACGGCCTCGTTGAGCAGTCCGCCGGGGTTGTCGCGGATGTCGAACACAATTTTCTTGGCCCCTTGCTCCTTGAGCTTGGTGATGGCCGTACGCACTTCCTTGCCGGCATCCACGGTGAAACCGCCGAGCTGGAAGTAGCCGATGTCGTCGGAAATCATGCCCGTGTAGGGCACGTTCTCCACCTGAATCTTGTCGCGGGTGATTTCGATGAGCACCGGCTTATCCTGGCCGTAGCGCGTCACCATAAGCTTCACTACGGAGTTGGCCTGGCCTTTCAGCAGCTTGCTGATGTCGGAGTTGCTTTTCTTATCGACGGAGATGCCGTTGATGTCAAGAATCTCATCGCCGGGCAGCAGGCCGGCTTTTTGGGCCGGGTAGCCTTCGTAGGCGCTTTGCACCACGGTTTTGCCGTTGCGCTTCACCACTACTGCCCCGATGCCGCCGTACTGGCCAGTGGTGAGGGTGCGGAAGTCCTCGATGTCGTCTTCGGGGATGTAGTTGGTGTAGGGGTCGAGCGACTTGAGCATGGCGTCGATGCCCGTCTTCACGAGCTTACCCGGCGTCACCTCGTCTACATAGTAGGTATTGACTTCCTTAAACAGCGTGGCGAAGATGTCGAGGTTCTTCGCAATCTCGAAGTAGCGCTCGTTGTCGGCCGCCGTGCGGAAGGAGAATAGCAGCGCGGCGCTCCCGATGGTGAGGCCGGCGAGTATTTTTTTGCGGATAGTCATAAAGCAGGTAGCGAGAAAGCCGGTCTACGCAGCCGGGGGCGGCGCAGATGCCTCGGGCGGGGCAGTAAGCAAACGTTGGAAAGCGGAAATTAATTTTTTTTCCACCAAAGCCAGCGGACTTTTTTCCTTACCGGTGTAAATAATAGCCAATTGAGCCACAAAATGGCCATTGGGTTGCTCCACGAGCCGGTATTTATTCAGTCGGTAGGCCTCACGGATGAGGCGCTTGAGCCGGTTGCGGTCCACTGCCCGCTTAAAGGTACGTTTGCTGACGCTAATTAGAACCTGCGGGGGCGCCGTCGTGGCCTGGGCGCTTTTGAGCCAGACGATGCGCAGGGGGTAAACGCCGAAAGAGGAACCCTGCTTCCCAAAAAGCTCGTCGATGAGCTTTTTGCGGCACAGGTGTTCCTCTTTCGGGAAGGTATGGCGGCGAGCCTCACCCCCCGGCCCCCTCTCCGGTGGAGAGGGGGAGCCAGGCGATTGGGCATTCGACATAGTGTTGTTGGTGCTTGAGTTCACTAGCGTATGCTGCTTAGGGCTAAGCACCAAGCACTACCAACTAAGCACTATGGCCTAGCGCTTGTGGCGGCCTTCGTCGGATACGGTGAGGCGCTTGCGGCCTTTGGCACGACGACGAGCCAGCACGTTGCGGCCATTGGCGGTTTCCATGCGGTTACGGAAGCCGTGCTTGTTGCGACGCTTGCGCTGAGAAGGTTGATAGGTGCGTTTCATATCAATTCAAGTTTCGAGATGGGCCGGCAAAGGTACGGCTTTGATTGAAAATTCACAAGGGCCGAGTAGAATATGTCAGAAATTGTGCGCTTTGCCACAGCTTTTTGGCCTTGTTAAGGGCTGGCCGGGGCTGGTGCCATCGCCTTGGGCTGCCTAGCTTTACCTTCTCACCCCGATGCCGCCACTTATGATTCACTACCGCGTTTCCTTCGACAACCCGCTTACCGCCTACCTGCAGGTGGAAATGACCCTGAGTGTGCCGGCTGGTGCCACCGCCCCGCTGGAGCTGCCCGCCTGGCGCCCCGGCCGCTACGAGCTGCAGAACTTCGGGCAGAAGATTCAGCGCGTGGAGATGGCTGATGCCGCCACGGGCAACCCCCTCCCCTGCCGCAAGCTCACCAAGGACCGCTGGGAAGTAGCTGGGGCAGCCGGCCGCACGCTGCGGGTGCGCTACCGCTTCTACGCCCACCAGATGGATGCGGGCGGCTCCTGGCTCGATGAAACGCAGCTGTACCTGAACCCGGTGCAGTGCTTTATGTACGCTGAGGGCCGGCAAGAAGAGGAGTGTGAGCTGGTGCTGGACGTGCCCTCCGGCTGGCAGATAGCCTGCGGACTACCCCAGACTGCCACCGGCGCGCTGGCCGCGAAGGACTTTGACCACCTGGCCGACTCACCACTTATTGCCAGTCCCACGCTGCAGCATTATACCTACGAAGCGGGCGGCATTCCCTTCCACGTGTGGGCCCAGGGGCAGGAGGCGGTAGTTAACTGGCCCAAGCTGCTGACGGACTTCAAGGACTTCAGCGAGGAGCAGCTGCGCATGTTCGGGGGCTTCCCGGTGGCCGACTACCACTTCCTGAACCAGTTTCTGCCCTTCAAGCACTACCACGGGGTGGAGCACAACAACTCCACGGTGATAGTGCTGGGGCCAGCGGCCCAGCTGATGGACGAAAGCCTATATAAAGAGCTGCTGGGCGTGAGCTGCCACGAGCTGTTTCACACCTGGAACATCAAGGCCATTCGGCCGGCCGAGATGCAGCCCTACGACTACAGCCGTGAGAACTACTTCCGCACCTGCTTCATTGCCGAGGGCATCACCACCTACTACGGCGAGTACCTACTGGCCCGCAGCCACGTACGCACGCCCGACCAGTACTTTGCCGAGCTGAACACCGTGCTGCGCAAACACTTCGACGACGCCGGCGGCGACAACCTCTCGCTGGCCGATGCCAGCATGGACCTGTGGCTGGACGGCTACAAGGCCGGCGTGCCCGACCGCAAGGTGAGCGTGTACCACAAAGGGGCGCTGGTGGCCCTGATTCTGGACCTGACCCTGCGCCAGCTTTCGGGCCACGCGCGCAGCCTCGACGACGTGATGCGGCGGCTATATGAGGAGTTTGGCAAAACCGGCCGGGGCTATACCGAAGAAGACTACATCCGGCTGGTGAATGAAGTGGCCGGGCGCGACATGCAGGCTTATTTTGACAAGTTCATCTACGGCACGGCGCCGCTGCTGGAGCCGCTGGATAAGCTGCTGCGCACCGTGGGCTGCCAGCTCGTGGCCGTGCCCAACCCCTCGCACGCCGAAAACACCTTCGGCCTGCGCACCACCTCCCGCGCCGACCGCACCGACGTGAGCTACATCTGGCCCGGCTCGCCGGCCGAGAAAGTGCTATCAGTAGAAGATGAGATTGTGGCCGTGAACGGAATGCGCGAAACGCCCAACATGCTGATGCTGCTGCCCGGCAACGCCCCGCACTACGAGCTGACCGTGCTGCGCCAAAACCGCCTGCGCACCGTGCAGCTCAACGCCGAGCCGGGCCAGACCTTTGGCACCCGCTACGAGGTGCGCCACCTGCGCGAAGCTGACGCCGCCCAGCAGCAGGGCTTCCGGCAGTGGCTGGGCTGGGAGTTTTAACTTGACTTTTTATCATCATGGCTCTGTCAATCCGCTCTTATAAGCCGTTCAGTGCTCTACTTTTACTCTCCCTGTTGGGCAGTTGCGACCAGGCCAAGCCCAAGGCCGATACGGCCGCGCCGGCTCCGCCAGTTGCAGCCACAGCGCCTGCGGTCGGAAGCGCCATCGTGCTGACCTCGGGCGACACCTGGCCCAACACCAGCCACGACACCTTGCGGGTGCGCACTGGGGTGGTGCGGGTGCAGCCATTGCCCGCCTCAGCCTGGAGCAAAGGACTACCAGCAGGCTTGCCCACCCGGCCAGACACCGTCGACTCGCCCCAGCTTAGCCAGGCCGGGAGCCGCGTACAGCGCCAGGGCATTCACCTGCTGCTCACTCCGGCCAACGGGCGCCCACTACGAATTGCCCACGACACCACCGATACGGACACGGCGGCTTATTACTACTACTGGGGCACCCTGCCCGCCGCTCATCAATGGGTACTGGCGGTGGGGCTGTACGAAGGACGGGCCGCCGCTTTGGTAGACCAGCGTAGTGGCCGGCGCACCGCCATCTGGGGGCAGCCGGTGGCTTCGCCCGATGGGCGCTACCTGGTGGCTTACAGCGCCGACCTGGGCGCCGCCTACGATGCCAATGGCCTGCAGCTGTTCAAAATAGAGCCCACGGGACCGCGCCTGCTGTGGCAATACTCGCTGAACAGCTGGGAACCCCGGGAGGTGCGCTGGCAAGACAGCAAGACCTTGCTGGTGAAACAGGCGCCGGGCCCCGGCGGTGAAGAAGGCGAGCCCCAGTCGGGGGTGGTGAGCCTGGACTTATCGGCCGTTCTGTAAGGACTGGGGCTGCCGGCGCCTCATTTCCCCTTGGCCGTAGCCAAATCCTCTCGGAAAGACACCTTATCGGTGATGTACCAGCGGCCGTCGATGCGGAGCAGGTTGAAGTAGTCGGTGAAACGGCTGGTGCCACTTGTAATCTGGGCCGTGACGGCGCCGGCGTGGCCGGTGCGGCTCAGGGCCAGGATACGGCCCTGGGTGTCGCCTTTCGGCCGGGGCTTGAAGCCGCTGAGGTAGGCTTTTTTGTCCCGGTCACCAAACACGCCTTTGGCATCGACGAACTTGAGGTGGCAGCTGGGGTGCATGGCCGACGACACCCTGGCGGTATCGCCCACGGCCCAACCATCAAAGTAAGTGTTGACCACGGCCCGAATCTGAGCCTCATCGTCGGGGGCAGCAGTGGTCTGGGCCCGCAGGGGGCTGGCCAGGCCGGTAAGGAGAAGCACGGCCAGGGCGGCCGGCCGGGCAAAACGCAGGAAGGAGGAGGAAGCAGAAGAATGCATGGTAAATGGGTTGGTTTGGTGGATGGATTAAGAATCAGAACTGCTTTAAAAAGGAGGCCTTGGCAATCAGCCCGCGCTCGGTGCTGCGCTCCCCGGCCGTGCGATAGCCTTGCTCGTTGAACACGAGGTAGACGAAGGACAGGGGCTGGTATTCCCAGGCTAGGCGCAGATTGAGCGTCTGGCTTTCGTCGTGGCTGTTGCGCTGGTAAAAGCCCGAGAGCTGCAGCCGGGGGCTGAGGGCCAGCCGGCTTTCGAGGCCGTACAGGGCCACGCGGCGCGAAAGCTGCTCCGGCCCCACGCCCCGGAAATCGTCGAGCCCGTAGCTGGGCTGCAGGAAGAAATGCGGACTGGGCGCCAGCCGAGCCGAGAACGACAGGCTGTGCAGCCGGCCGTCGTAATAGCCCCCACTGGAAAGGTGAGCCACGTACGACAAGCGCCGGGAGGCGTCGCTGGTCACGTCCAGGTTGTGCGTGTAGTAGGTGTAGCGGCCCGGCGCGATGGCGATGCCCAGGGGCACAAAAGCCTCATCGAGCCTTTGCTGGACCAGGTTGAGGTGGTAGCGTAGCGTGCCCCCGCGCTGGGTAAGGCCGTCGAATAGAAAAAACCGGTTGCTGCTTTCGAGCAGGCGCCCACTGGACGCTTCGTGGTAGTACTCGTTGTGAATGCCCGGCTCGTAGCTGCGCAGCCAGGCGGGCATCCAGGCCTTGTCCCGCACAATGAGGTAAAACCCTGGGGTGGTGGATATGACGTTGCGTCGGCCGACAAACCCCACCTCCGGCGTGTAGTCGCGCGTAACCAGCGCTTCCGACCACCACAGGGCCAGGTTGCTGGCGTCGTAACGCAGCTCCGAGTAGGCGGCCAGACCATCGAGCCCGGGCTGCGAGCCCCCCGTAGCCGAAGCCATGCCGCTCCAGGTCCACTTGGCCCCGAGCCGGAAAAAGCCGTCGAGCGCGCCGGTGAAGCTGGTATAGGCCGGGGTGCCGGCTTCGGAGCCCGCGCTGTGCTGGCGCACCGTCAGCAGCCCGCCAAGGTTGTTCTGCCGGCCCAGGTTTTGAGAGTAGCGGCCTACGTAGAACGTATTGGCCGGCTGCCCCTCGGCGGCGCGCTGCCACACGGCCAGGGCGCCGAAGTTGCGGGCGGTTGAGCGGTGCACCAGCCGCAGGCCCCCATCAAGCGGCAGGGGCTGGCCGGCATCGAGGCCAATGCTGCGGCTGAAAAAGGGCACGATGCGCAGGCTGCCCCCTTTGGGTAGCAGGCTGGGCGAGAACAGGCTGGCATTTTCCAGAAAGAACTGCCGCCGCTCGGGGAAAAGCACCGAGAAGCGTGAGAGATTGTTGATTTTGCGGTCAGCGTCGGCCTGGGCAAAGTCGGTGTTAACGGTCAGGTCGAGCACCGTTTCGGGCGTCAGGGCCCACTTGGCTTCTCCCCCGGCTTTGAAGCTGGTGCGGCGGCTGCCGTCGGCGGCCTGCTCGGCGGCCACCAGCGCGTAGGGCTGCAGGCGCAGGTTCAGCCCCGGCGGGGGCGGGGTCAGGCCCGTCAGCAGGCCGGCGTAGTCCATGCGGGTGGGCGCCAGGGCCCGGGGCACCGGCGCCCAGGAAGACTTTTCGTTGGACGCCCGCCGCAGCCGAATCAGGTTCAGCCCCCAGGCATACTCGCCGGCATCGGCTTTCGGGGCGTAGCGCAGCGTCGACCAGGGTATGGCCAGCTCGGCCACCCAACCCGAGTCGCTGCGCGTGGTGCGCACCTGCCACAGGGCGTCCCACTCCACGTCGGCCAGCTTGGCGTCGAACACCAGCACGTCGCGCTGGGCGCCATAGGGGTTGATGGCAAACGTAATGGCGTTGCGCTCGTCCCGAAACCCGTCGAGGCAGATGAGCAGGAAGTCGTGGTCGAGCAGGTTGAAGTCGCGGCGCATATCGGGCGCCCGCAGCTGGCTCCGGCGCAGGGTGTCGCGGCACACGGCGGCCAGGTAGAGGTAGCGGGCGTCGTAGAGCAGGCGCACCTCGGTAGCAAAGCGGGCCGGGGCGCCCTGGTCGGGGTCAATCTGGGTGAAGGAGCCGGCCGGCGCGGCTCCGGCCCAGGCCGCCTCACTTAGCTGCCCGTCGATGCTGAGCGGCGTGGCCGTGAAGGCGGCAGCCATGCGGGGCTTGACGGCCGGCGGGGCAAACACAGCCTGGGCTGGGGCGGTCGCAGGAGCGAGTAGGACCAGAAAAAAAAGGGGCAGGCGCTGGAGCAGAAACATGGGCAGTCAGGGAAGAACTGCCGCAAAAAGCGGGGCCCGGCCCGGGACGGCCAGCGCGTTTCAACCCCTGGCGGCCGTTTTTAAACCTCTTCGATTCGCTCCAAAAGCCCAACCGTTGAAGAACCGGGCCCAATGGTTGAAGGCATTGGGAAGTTGGGCGCGAAAACCCCAGCTTTGCGAAGGATGGCGGAATTACCCGCTTTTAACTCTCCACTTTTAACTTTTAACTGAATTGCCCCGCCGCCCCTACTTCGTGCTGCTGCAATGCGCTGCCTGGCTGCTGGCCTACGGGCTGGTGGTGGCGTACCTGGGCCAGCGCATCAACGACCTGCTGTATGTGTGCACGTTCACGCTGGTGGCGTTTGCTTCCTACGCGGCCACCATCTACGGTTACCTCTACGGCCTGCTGCCGCTGCTGTACCGGCGCCTGCCTGGCTGGGCTTTCGGGCTGGCGGTGCTGGCCTTCCTAGCCCTGGTGGGAGCGGCCCGTTTCTATCTTGAGTCCCAGGTGGTGCGCCCCTACTTTCCCTCGGCGCACAACACCTTCCTCAACGGCAACCGCGGGCACCTGGGCTACCTGGCCGTCACCATCTGCTTCGCCTTTGCCTTTGGGCTGCTGGCCCAGGTGGCCCTGCGCAGCCTGGTGCTGCAAAAGCAGAAGGAAGAGCTGGAAAACCGCCAGCTTCAGGCCGAGATGAACCTGCTCAAGGCCCAGGTGCAGCCCCACTTCCTGTTCAATACCCTCAACAACATTTACTACGAGGCTTACATCGAGGCGCCCCGCACCGCAGACCTGGTGGAAAAGCTGGCCGCGCTGATGCGCTACTTCATGGAACTGAGCCGGCAGGAGCAGGTGCCACTCAGCGCCGAGGTGGCCTTTCTGCGCAACTACATCGCGCTGGAGAAAATCCGCTTCCGCAACGAGCTGCGCATCGAGCTGGAAGTGGAGGCCGACGAGCAGGGCCTGGTGCCGCCGATGCTGCTCATTCCGCTGGTCGAAAACCTGTTCAAGCACAGCTTCGACAAGCGGCAGCCCAGCAACTGTGCCACGCTGCGCCTGCACCAGACCGGGGGCTGGCTGAGCTTTGAAACCACCAACCCGCTGCCGGCCACGCCGCTGGCCAGCGCCGAAACCAGCGGCTTTGGGCTGCGCAACCTGCGCGAGCGGCTGCAGCTGCTCTACGGCTCCCGCTTCGAGCTCAGCGCCGGGCCCGAACAAAACCAGTTTGTGGCCCGCCTGAAAATCCCCCTCTAGCCATGCGCATCAACTGCCTTATCGTCGACGACGAGCCCAACGCCGTGAAGCTGCTCACGGCCTATGTGGCCCAGGTGCCCTACCTGCAGCTGGCGCACGCCTGCTACGATGCCGGCGAGGCCCTAACCTGGATTCAAAGCCGCCGCGTGGAGCTGATTTTTCTCGACATCAACCTGCCCGGCATGAGCGGCATGGAGCTGGCCCGCACCGTGAGCGCCGAGCAGCGCATTATCTTCACCACGGCCTACTCCGACTACGCCGTGCAGAGCTACGAAACGGGGGCCGTCGACTACTTGCTCAAGCCCATCACGCTGCCGCGCTTCCTGCAGGCCGTGGGCAAAGCTGTCGATTTGCGAGCGGCCAGCGCGGGGCTGCCCGCCCGGGAACCATCGGCCGAAGCCGGCTCCGACTACTTTTTCATCAAGTCGGGCAAGCAGATAGTGCGGGTGCGCTACGACGCCATCCGCTACGTGGAAGGGCTGAAATCCTACGTGATGCTGGTCACCGACACCGAGAAAATCATTGTCTACAAGCGCATGCAGGAAATGGAAGCCCTGCTCCCGCCCTGCTTCCGGCGCGTGCACCTCTCGTTCATCGTCAACCTGGACCACATTCGCAGCATCGAAGAAAACCACGTGCTGCTTCCCCCGGCCCGAATTCCCATCAGCGCCAAGTACCGCGAGGGCTTTCTGGCGGCCATCAAGGGCAAGCTTATCTGAAGCCCGCAGATGCTATAAGCGCATGCCACCGCCCTTACCTCAGGGCTTGGCGGCCGTGGGCTGCGCAGCTTCCAGCGCGCTCAGACGGCTAAGCACTTCCTGCAGCTGGGTGCCATAGCGCCCCTGCGCCGCCGCGCTGCGGCGCTGCTCCTCGGCCAGGGCGGCTTGCAGCTGCTGGCGGGCCTGGCGCTCCTCGCGCAGCAGGGCCAGCAGGTATACCACCGACTTTTCGTAGTTGAAGCCGTCGGGCCGGCCCTGGGCATCGTACGACACCAGCTCGCGCAGGCCCAGAGAGTCGGCCTGCTCGGCGATGACGCCCACCTCCACGCGCCCCGGGGTGTGGGCCCGCTCGTAGCGCACGGGCGTGAGCTCCAGCAGGCGGGCAAAATCAATCCGCAGGGGCTGGACGTTGACTTTGTAGCGCCGCGAGGAGTTGTCGTAGTAAAACTGCCCGGTGGCGGTGTTCCACTGCACGTTGGCATAGTCGCCGAAAGGCAGGCTGCTGACGCCCAATGAGCCAATTACCTGCAGATTGAACTGCGGGGCGGTGGTGCCGATGCCGACGCGCACGGCGCTGCTGCCCGTGCCGCCCAGCACCAGGCTGTTGCTCTGGCTCACGCGGCTGTTGTAGCCGATGGCCGTGGCATTGCTGAGGTTGGCGGTGCTCATGCCGGCGTTGTAGCCCAGGGCCGTGTTGCCGTCGCCGGCGTCGCTCAGCCCCCCGCTTTGCAGGCCCACGAAGGTGTTGAGGCTGCCGGTGGCATTGTACAGGCCGCTGTTGTTGCCGATGCACACATTGCTGTTGCCGGAGGTGTTCCCGATACCGCTGTTCGGCCCTATAAACAGGTTGACGTTGCCCGTGGTGTTGTTGATGCCGCTGTCCTTGCCAATGAAGGTGTTGGCGCTGCCGCTGGTGTTGGCAAGGCCGCTATTATAGCCGCTGAAGTAGTTATTCTGGCCGGTGGTATTGGCGTAGCCACTCTTATAGCCGCTGAAGTGGTTGTTCTGCCCACTGGTATTGCTGTGCCCGCTCTGGTAACCAATAAAGTGGTTGCGGCTACTAACGTAGTTGCTGTAGCCGCTCTCAAAGCCGATGAACAGGTTCTCGGCGCCGGTAAGGTTCTGAATTCCACTCGCATGCCCCATAAACTGGTTATTGCTGGCGGTATTGGCCAAGCCGCTTTCTCCGCCAATAAACAGGTTAAATGAGCCCGTTTGGTTGCTCTGCCCGCTTCTAGGGCCGCTGAAGTAGTTGCTGCTGCCCGTCGTGGTGTTCAGCCCGCTGAAATAGCCCGTAAACTGGTTGTACTCCCCACTGGTGTTGCTGTAGCCGCTGGCGTTGCCCTCAAAGTGGTTGTAGTAACCTGTTGAGTTGCTAAAGCCGCTGCGGTAGCCCACAAAATGGTTGAGGCTGCCGGTAGAGTTGTACAGCCCGCTTTGGTAGCCGCTGAAGTAGTTCTGGCTGCCCGTAGTGTTCAAAAAGCCGCTGCCAATGCCCACGAATTGGTTGCCATCGCCCGTGGTGGTAAAATACCCGGCGGCCACGCCCTGCAGCAGGTTGTATTGCCCGGTGGTGAGCGACACCCCGGCCCCGACGCCAATCAGCACGTTGCTAGCAGCGTTGCTGCCAATGCGCAGGGCGTAGGCCTGCAGGTCCACATCCTGAGTGGCCTGGTGCGAACCCAGGTTATCGGCTCCCTGCAGAGGCAGCCACTGCGTGCCGGTGTAGTAGTAATACCCGGCTGGCGCCACCGGACTGGTATTAGCATCGGTTTGATACACCAGCAGGCCGGCGGCGGCATTGGCAATACCCAGCCGCTGGGCATAACTGAGGCGGGGCGGCAGCAGGCCTTTATTGGTCGAATACACCTCCAGCGCGGCCGAGGCGTCGGGGCTGGTGGTGCCAATACCCACGGCTGGGCTTTGGCCGTGGGCGGCGCGCAGCTGCAGCCCGAGGGCCGCTAGCAGCAGGATGCGGAGGGAGGTTTTCATAGCAGGTGCCTGGATACGGCTCCGGCCCGGCACGGCCCTGAGCCTCGTGAAAAGCCCAATACCGGCAAAAAACCTCGGAATTGATTGTAAAAAACGGACATGGCCGCAGCCCTGCTTCTGCCATGGGCGCCAACCCTACAGCTTTTCACCCTGGGCTGCGTAAGAGCCCCCATGCAGCACGATACTTCCCTCCAACGCTTTCTCGACGCCCAGGTAGCCGACTACGCCGTGGCTCTGGCCGAAATTCAGCAGGGCTACAAGCGCAGCCACTGGATGTGGTACATCTTCCCCCAAATCCAGGGGCTAGGCTTCAGCTCGACGGCGCAGTACTACGCCATCCGGGATGCTCAGGAAGCCCAGGCCTACCTGCAGCACCCCGTGCTGGGCCCGCGGCTGCTGCGCATCAGCGAGGCGCTGCTGGCTTTGCCCGGCGCCGATGCAGCCGACATCATGGGCTACCCCGATGACCTGAAGCTGCGCTCAAGCATGACCTTGTTCGGGGCCCTGCCCGGCACCAGCCCCGTTTTTCAGCAAGTCCTGGATAAATACTTCCAGGGCCAGCCCGACGAGCGGACGCTGCAGCTGCTTAGTGCTGGTAGCCAAAACAAGAGCAACCGGTGACTTGCCAAGCCAGCCGTAGGCAACTACAAAAAACAACCCCGACACTGTCCAGTGCCGGGGCTGTTTTTTGTAGCAAAAAGGTGTTTGCTCTATTCAATAACGATGCGCTTGCTAACTGGCATTCCGTCCAGGGTCAGGCGCAGGGTGTACACGCCGCTGGCCAGACCGCGCAGGTCCACTGGCGTTTCGGCCGTGGGCAGGGCCAGGTGGCGCACCCGTTGGCCCAAGCTGTTGAGCAGCTCGACCGAGGCTACTTGTGCCCCGGCCGGGCGCAGCACCGTCAGCTGGCTATGGGCTGGGTTGGGGTAGGCCAGCACCTGGGCTTCGAGCGCCTGCGTGGAAGCCAGCGGGGTGGCAGCCGGCGTCAGGTTCAGCCAGAAACGCCCGGGGGCCGTGGTGCCCGCCAGACTAAAGGCGTAGCTGGTGCCGGCCGCCAGCGCGGTGCGCGTGCCGGTAAGGTTGTCGACCAGCACTACCTGCGTAGTGGCCGGCCAGTTGGCCAGCGCGGGCGCCGTGAAGGTATAGCGGCCGGCCTGCGGCACCTGCACGCTCAGCGGCACCACCGTAGCCGTGCTCAGCGCCGGCAGGCCTTGGATGGCTAGGGACTCGCCCGTGGCGGCCGTAGCGGACAGGTTCAGGCCGTGGGTGTTGGGCAGCTTCACGGCGTCAAACTCCGCGTCGGCGCCGGCAGTGGCCCCCGACTCGGCGTACACATAGAGCTTATCCGATAGGCCGGCACCCTGCAGGTCCAGCTGCAGCTGCGGGCGCGTATCGGCTTGGCCCCGGCGGAAGGTGGCGGCAGTGAAGGTGGTGGAACGCTGCGCGTTGCGGAAGGTAAGAGAGCCACTGGTCTGACCGGTGCTAACACGGACGAAGAAGCCCTGGCCCAGGGACACGATGGGGTCGCCCACACCGTTGACGTAGGACCGGTAAGTGCCGGCATACTGGCTGCTGCTCTCGAACACGTACATGGAGGCATCGAGGTTGGGGCGGTCGGCCGGGGCTACGGCGCTCCAGTCCAGGGGCGAGGGGTAGGGGTTGCCCACCAATTGCCAGCCGGCATCAGCTGCCGTGCTGCCGCTGTTGCGGGCCAGGCTCAGCGCCACATCCCCATTGGTAAGCGTGCCGGTGAAGTCCACCGTTTGCGAGGCAGGAATGTTGACGGTGTAGCCGCGGCCAACTGCCAGCGGGTCGGTGAGGGCCGAGGGCGAGAACCAGCCCTTGTCAAACGCGCCCAGGTTGTTGGTCGCGGTACTCAGGCGGCTCTGGTCGTAGCCAAACACGGTGGGGAAAGGCGTCACCAGGTTCGGGGTAGCCGAGTTGTTGTAAGCCGGGTTCACCACAGGGGTGAAGCCAGCCGTAGCCAAGTCGGCCACGGTGCTGCCGTTTACCGGCGCGCTGTAGTGGCGGTAGCCCGGGCCGGCGTTCACCCCAGGGGTAATGGCCCGCTGAACCGTTGCCGTGCCCACTACGCTGCCGCCGCTGTTCACGACCATCGCCGTAAGCGTGGGCGTCGACTCGAGGGTGAAGGGCTGGGCGCTGGTGGTCAGGTTGCCCGCAAGCGTGAGCAGGCGCTGCACCGACACCGGGCTGCCGAGGCTGGCGCCGGCGCTGCCCACGCCCAGGTTCCAGAACCGGGTGGTGCTGCTGCCGCCGATGCTCTGCGCCCCGCTGCCGCTGAAGGCTACCCCGCCGGCCGGGGCCGAGAAAGTACCGTCGTTCACCCAGGTTCCATTTACGTTGAGGGTGCCCCCGGTCATGGTCAGGCTGGCGCCCGACTGCAGGCTGATGTTCAAAGTGCTGGCCGTGCCGGAGCCGATGCTGGGGTAGCGGGGAGCACCCGCCGGAATCAGCACGTCGGTTACCGCCGTGGGCAGCCCGCCGGTCCAGTTGCCGGCAATAAACCAGTCGGTGGATACGGCGCCGGTCCAGGTAACCGTAGGCGTGAATACCGGGGTAGTGGCGGTACCCACCGTCACCCCGTTCATGGTGCTGCCGGTGGCGGTGGCCCGGTTCAGCACGGTGAGGCCGCTGCCCTGGCCGGTCTGCTCCATATCGTACCAGAGCACCAGCCCGGTGCTGTTGGCCGCCGGTGCGGTGTTCATGCCGCTTTGAATCTCGTTCTGGGTGCGAGCCACGGTCCAGTAGCGGAAGTCGTCGAGCTTGCCGGTGAAGTAGTCACGCTGGGAGCAGTTGAAGCGCTGGCCTATCCAGTTTTCGGTGGTCGGGTTGCTGAGCGCGCCGCTGGTGTTGTCGGTGGCCTGCTGCACCAGCTGCCCATCCACGTAAAGGCGTAGCTGGTCGGCGGCTACGTCGCGGACGCCCGCCACGTGGTGCCACTGGCCGTTGGTGATTACCGGCCCTGGCAGTGACTGGTCGACGCCGCCGGAGAGGCTGCTGTTCACGCGCAGGCGGACGGCGCCCGTAGCGTCAATAAGCAGCTGCACAGCTCCATCGGAGCAGCGCTGCTGGCTGTAAATCATGTCGCCGCCGGCCGGGGCGGAGCTGGCCCGCACCCAGGTTTCGATGGTGAAGGAAGTTGCAGCGCCGACCACCAGGTTGCCGTTCTCGGGCAGGTCGATGCCATCGGTGGTGCCGTTGAAGGTGAGGTTGGTGCCCGTGGGCGCGGTGGCCAGGGCCTGCACCGTCACGGTCTGCTGGACTTCCTGGGCGCAGCTGTTATTGTCGGTCACGGCCACGGTGTAGCTCTGCGTGCTTGCCGGCGAAGCCGTTACGGTTTGCGTGTTGGTGGCCGACAGCCCGGTGGCCGGGCTCCAGTTATAGGTCGAAGCCAGGATGCTGGCCTGCCCGGGGGTCACGTAAGTCGGGCTGTTGGTCAGGATGCCGTTGTTGTTGCCGGTCACGTCGATGGCGGTGGTTCCGGTGCCCTCATTGAAGCGCCAGTACCCGGCCAGCCCGGCGGTGTTGCCGGCTGGCACGCTGTACATGGTAGCCTGAAGCTGCGCCTGGGTGCGGAGGGTGTTCCACACCCGCACCTCGTCAATCTGGCCCTGGAAAGACTCCTGGAACCAGGCCGCGTCGGCGTTGGCACCGATGGCAAAGCGGTTGGTGGTGGTGCCCAGGTTAGGCGAGCTCAGGCTGTACTCTACCCCGTTCTTATAAAACTTGATGCCGGTGGGCGAGTACACCACGGCCACGTGCTGCCACTGGTTCAGGTCCACCGCTACCGGCTGCCACACGCCGGAGCCGGTAAACACGCCCCAGTTGGCCGTGTTTGCCTCAATTATCAGCGTGCGGTCATACCCCCCGTTGTCCACCGAGAATACCGTCTGGCGCACGCCGTAGTTAACCCGGGTGGGGTACACCCAGGCCTCCCACGTCGTGCTGGGCATGTCGGCAGGCGAGGCGCTGAGGTTGGTCATCACCCGCTGCGAGCTGGCGGAGTTCGCCCCCGTGAAGCTCAGGGCCAGGTTGGGCCGGGCAGTGAGGCTGACGGAGCCGCCCGTGAACAAGGCCGTCGGGCCGGAGGCGGATATGTCGACGGGCAGCGAGTAGGCGACGGTGGCCGTAACCGGCGTGCGCGTGGAGCTCTCATTGCCCTGCGCGTCGAGGGCGCTCACATAGTACGTGGTGGTGGCGTAGAGCGTGGGGGTGGTGTAGGAGCTGCCGGTGGCGCCACTGATGGCGGTGCCGCCGCTTGCCACCGTGTACCAGCGGTAGGAACCTCCCCCTGGGGCGCCGCTGGCCTGCAGCGTCAGGGTGCCACTGCCGCAGCGGCTGGCGCCGGTGGTGGCAGGCGCGCCGATGAGGGTGGCGGCTAGGAAGCCCGTGGTGCCGCTGGCCGAGCCGCTGAGCGACAAGGCGTCGAAGGTAGCGCTGCCGGTGAACGTGCCGCTAACCCAGGTAACGCCGCCCGCGTGGTCGACGTCGATTCCTTCGTCGTTGCCGCTGCCCCCGGCCTGTTTAACCCAGTTCCAGGTGCCTGCGTTGGTTAGGCTTCCCAAGAACACCTGCTTGGCCGTCCCGCTCAGCGAGGTAGCGCCAAAGGTGCCGCTGGTAGTGTACGAGCCCGTCCAGTACAGATTGGTGCCGGAGAGGCTGATTCCCGCCCCGGCATCGGCGCCGCTACCGCCGCCCTGCAGGGCCCACTGCCAGGTGCCAGCAGTAGATATTTTGGCCAGCATGGCATCGGCGCTGTTCGCCGTGAGGGTAGTAGTACCGAAGGTGGCCGAGGTGGCTACCTGCCCCGACCAGTAGGCCGTGCCGGTGGCCGCCTCTACTGCCACCCCACCGGTATAGTCGTTGCCGCTGCTTCCAATCTGGCGGGTCCACTGCCAGGCGCCGCTGGTGTTGAGCTTGCTAAGCCAAGCATCTTCGCCGCTGGCAGCCAGCGAGGTACTGCCGAAGCTGCCGCTGCCGTTGAAGCTGCCGCCTACGTAAGCGTTGCCGCTGCCATCCACGGCCACGGTGGCCGCGCCCACGTTGCCAGCGCCCCCCGTGCCGCTAATCCACTGCCAGGCGCCGCTGCTGTTGAGCTTGCCCACGTACCCGTCGTAGTTACTGCCGGCTACCGTCAGGGCCGTGGCCGTGAACGTCTGGTTGCCCCAGCCCGTGCCTACCACGTACACGTTGTTGCTGCCGTCGACGGCAACGGCGCCCATGGCGTCGTCGATGATTCCACCGCCGCGCCGGGCCCACTGCCAGGCACCGCTGCTGTTGAGCGCCCCCACGAAGCCGTCGCTGCCCCCTATCGAGGTCAGAGCAGTAGCCCCCAGGGTGATGCTGCCGGCGAAGCCGCCCGCTACGATGACGTTACCGTTGCTGTCCAGGGCAATACCGTTCACGCTCTCGGAGCCGGTGCCGCCCACCTGTACGGCCCAGAGCCAAGTGCCATTGGCGGCCTGTGCCGCAATAAACCCGTCGTCGGAGCCTGCGCTGGTCAGGTTGATGGTGCCAAAGCGGGCCGTTCCCGCGAATGAGCCGGCGATGTAGCGGGCCCCGTCACTGCCCAGGGCCATTGCCCGCACCGCGCTGGTAGCGGTAGAAGGAGCCCCCGGGTAGGGGCTGAAGGCCTGGTTCCAGGCCGGGGCCTGCGCCGAAGCCAGCAAGGGCAGCGCCGGGCCGCCAAGCAGGGCCAGCCAGGCCGCCGCCCGTCGCGCCTTGTTGAGGAGAGGAGAACTTTGCTTCATAGAAAAGGTGCAAATGGTTAAAATTTAGGGAATTAAGGTTTTATTACTTAAGCCAGGGCATGTTACCAATGAATACCGGTCAGGCTTCGGCGCAATGGGTCTTGTAGTTTGCAGCCAAGGCGGCAAGGCTGGTTGGAGAATACCGGACTCAGTCGCTGGCTCACGCGCCTGAATCGGGGTATTTGCAACGCGCCATTACCCTTCCATTGTGGAACAGGGGCGCCAAGAAGAGTGGTGATGCTTTTGCCAAGCATATGTGAGCACGGACGGCTTTGCAGCCAAACGGAGTCGGGGAAGCCAGCATGAAGGTATTGCCCTGCTGCAGGCAAGTGCAACCGGAGGGGCGTGAGTTGCAGCTGCATGGGGGCAAGCCGCGGAATTATGTCCGTGAGGCGTAGGCCAGCGCTAAGTCTGCCTGGCCAGCCGGGGCAGCTGAATGAAAGCTTGAGGCCTTAGCCAACGAGGCGCAGCCGGGCCAGCAGGTCATCGCGGTAGGTCCGGCTCAGGGGCAGGGTGGCGGTGCCGACCGTGACCGTATTGCCGCCGGGGTCGATGCTGCGGATGTGGTCGGCCTGCACCAGGTAGCCCCTGTGAATCTGGGCAAACCGGCCGGCAGGAAGCTCCTGGGCCAGCTCGCGCAGGCTCAGGCGTACGGCATGCTTGCCGTGGGGCGTCACAACGGTGCAGTACTTGTCGCCGGCTTCGGCATACAGCACTTCCTCGAAACACACCTTTATCAGGCGGCCCCGCTCGCGCACAAACAGGCTTTCGCGCATTACCAGGGGCTGGTCGGGGTCCAGCAGGGTTTCGCGCGGGGTTCCCTCGTCAGGGGTGTGCTGGGCCTGGGTAAAGTTGTGCAGCGCCAGCTCGACGGCGTGCTGCAGGGCCTGCTCGTTGAAGGGCTTGAGCAGGTAAGCCGCCGGAGCCACCGCTTTCGCCCGGCGAAAGGTGGTTTCGTTGGTCAGCGACGTGATAAAGATTAAGGGCAGCGGGCGCCGGGCCAGCAGCTCCCGCGCCAGGTCAACGCCGTCCAGGTCGCCGGCCAGGTTGATGTCGAGCACGGCCAGGTCCGGGGCGGGCCCCACGCCGCCCAACAAAGCCAGCGCGGCCTCGCCCGAAGCGGCGGGCCCCAGGGGCTCATAGCCCAGCGCCCGGATAATAAGGCTCAGCTGGTACGCCAGTACCGGGTCGTCCTCAACTAGTAGCAGGCGCACTGGATTCATTGCAGGGATGGGCAGAGCGGGTAAGCCAAGCGGCTGCCACCAGCCAGGCTAAACAAAAATACTAAAAGCCGCCAAAGCCCGGCATCAGGAGCTGAGGGCTACCAGCTGCTCTACCGGCAGGGTTACCGTGGCCGTCAACCCCGGCTCCCCCACGTTCGGCTCCAAGGCGAAGCTTGCCCCCTGCAGCATGGCCAGGTGGTGCACCAGCGGCAGCCCCAGCCCCGTGCCCCCGCGCCGGCCGGCAGTCTTCTTCCGCTCGGCGCCGGCTAGCGGCAGGCCCGGCCCCTGGTCGCGCACGAAGAGGGCCACGCTGCCCGGCGCCGGCTGATGCGCCCCCAGGGTGATGGTGCTCTGAGCCGGCGCCGCGTGCAAGGCGTTGCTGATGAGGTTGCGCAGCATGGTCAGGGTCATGTTGCGGTCGGCCCGCACCGGGGCGATTTCGCTCAGTCCCCCTTCCACTTCCAGCACGATGCCGCGGGCCTGGGCGGCGGGTTCGTACAGCACCGAAACTTCGCGCAGCAGCTCCGGCACGCTAACCGGCTCGGGGCGGGGACGTAGCTCGCCGGTTTGGGCGGCGGCCCAGTGCAAGAGATTGTCCAGCAGGCGCGTGACGCGGGCAGCCTGCTCGCCTACGTCACCCAGCAGCCCCAGCAGCTGCCGGGAGTCCGGCGCCGGCAGGTCGGGGCGCTGCTGGTGCAGGCGCAGCACGTCGGTGAGGCCCATAAAGCCGGTGAGGGGCGCGCGCAGGTCGTGCCCAATCACGGCGTAGAGCCGGTCCTGGGTGGCGCGCGCCTGGGCCAGGGCCTCGTTTTGCCGGGCCAGCTCGATGCGGGAGCGGCGCAGGCGCAGGGCCAGCGTGGCCATCACCGTGAGGCCCACGGCCAGCAGCAGCGCGCCCGCGCCCAGCAGCCACAGGCGCTGCCGCTGCCGGATGGCCTCGGCCTGCTGCAGGCGTTGGCGCTGGGTTAGGGCCTTAATCTGGTGCTCTTTGCGCTCGGTGTCAAACTTCACCTGCAGCTGCGCCAAGGCGGCCTGATTGGCCAGGGCCGTAGCCGAGTCGTTGAGCTGCCGTGCCCGGACGGCCGCCCGGTAGGCGCCATCCTTATCGCCGAGCGCGGCCAGGGCCTCGGCCAGGGCGTCCAGGTTGAGTGCTTCCCCGGGCACGTCCGGTATCTGGTGAGCCAGCGCCTGAGCCTGCCGGGCCAGCCGGGCTGCCTCAACGTATTGGTGCCCCCGCAGCAGGTTACGGGCCAGTACGCGCAGCACGTAGCTTTCGTAGTAGGGCGAGCCCGCTTCCCGGTACCGGGCCAGCGCCTGGCGCATCAGGGCCGAAGCCGAGTCGAGCTGCTGGCGGTACTGGGCGGCCAGGCCCAGCACCATAAGCGCCGACGCTTCAATCAGGGGAGCCCCGTCGCGCCGGGCGAGCCGCAGGGCCTGCCGGGCGTAGCCGGTGGTGGGGCGTACCAGCGAGTCGGGGGCCCGCAGGGTTTTCTCGTAAGCCGTAAGCCGGTTGCTATACACGGTCATCAGGTCAGCGTAGGCGGTAGCTTCCATGTTGGGCGGTACTGGCCGGAGCGTGCGCATTACCTCCTTGCCCTGCCGGTAGTAGCGGGCAGCCTGCTCGTATTGCTCCTGCTCACTGAGAATGTCGCCCAGGGCCTTGAGGGCATGTACCTGGAATGCTGCCAGCCGGGGCGGCGCGGCGTCGGTCCGCCGCAGCAGTTGCTGGGCCAGCCGCTGGGCCTGCACCAGGTCCTGGTCGACCAGGGCGGCTGCCGATAGGTAGCGCAGGCAAGTCAGCTCGCCTTTGAGATAACGGGCGCGCAGGGCCAGGGCCAGGCCCTGCTCTCCATAGCGGCGGGAGGCTTTCAGGTCCGACTGCCAATGGTACCAGCACAGCAGCCCCAACACGTCTACCCGCTGCGAGTCGGGCAAGCCCGGCTGCCGCAGGCGGGCCTGCAAAGAGTCCAGGGTGCGCGGAGAGCGGTCGAATGGCCGGGCCAGGGCGGCGCTGCCAGCCAGTAGCAGCAGGCACACCATTAGCAGCAGGCCGGTGGACTGCCAGCGGTGACGGGGCTTATTCGGCCGCGAAGCCGATACTCCGGCACGCAGCACAACTAAAGGCTGATGTAAAAGCTGAATCAAGCGAGAGGTAGTAGAAGTACTTTCAAATATAAGGCACTGCCCTGAGGCAGAAAAGTCCCTTCCTGCGCTGCAGCCAAGGCTTACACCACCTGGCAGCGCAGCCGGGCAGAGGGCGAAAAGCCAGCGCCCAGGCCGGCCGGGGCCGCGCTGATTTCAGCGGCCGGAGTTAAGCTCAACGGCCGCTGAGACGGTCTTTGTTCGTTGTAAACAACATTCAGCGGCCCGGCGGGAGTAGCTGCCGCCCGCGCTGGTCGGCATAAAAAAGCCCCGCCGGAAAATCCGGCGGGGCTTTTTTGAATTTTTTACAGGCTTTAGTCAGCCTTGCGGCCGGGGCCTTTCTTGGGGCTGTTCGTGTCGATGGACATCGGAGCGTTGCCTTGCGGGTTGCTGCGCGGCTTGTTGGCCTGGGTGTGGCGGGTCTCGTTGAAGTTGCCGCCGGGCGTGTTGCCCTTGGTCTGGTTCCCCTGTTGCGTCAGGTCGCTCTGGTTGGGGTTTTGATTCATCGTCGAGTGGCCCTGCGTATTGGCAAAGGGGTTTACCGACGTCTTATCGTTGGCGAGGTCTTCTTGTTTCTTGGACATGGTGTGGGAAGGAAAAATGGAAAGATGCTTCCTTGTACCCCCACCGTGCCCAAAGAGTTGCCCCAGATAGGTGTTAGGGCCTTAGGTCTTAGAGAGGTTCTGGAGTAAACTTTAAATACTAAAGCAGATTTCAGGCTCTGGTATAGAACGTGTAGGGGCGGGGCTCGCCCCCGCCCGGCGTTGAACGATGACGTTCTAACAACCGGGCGGGGGCAAGCCCCGCCCCTACTTGCTCCGGACTAAAGCTTATTCCAGAACCTCTCTAAGACCTAAGGCCCTAAAACCTAAGCCCTAATTATTCCACGTTGGCCACGGCCGACATGGGCACCACCTTCACCAGCTCGGCGAACTGGGCCTCGCGGGCTTCCACTTCTTCCGGCGTCAGGTTGAGCAGGCGTTCGGTGCCGAACTTCTCCACGCAGAACGAGGCCATGGCCGAGCCGTGAATCACGGCGCGCTTCATGTTTTCGAAGCTGATGTCGTCGGTAGCGGCCAAGTGGCCGATGAAGCCGCCCGCGAACGTGTCGCCGGCACCGGTGGGGTCGAACACTTCTTCCAGCGGCAGGGCCGGGGCGTAGAACACCTTGTTCTTGTGAAAGAGCAGGGCGCCGTGCTCGCCTTTCTTAATGATGAGGAACTTGGGGCCCATGGCCAGAATCTTGCGGGCCGCCTTCACCAGCGAGTACTCGCCCGACAGCTGCCGCGCTTCCTCGTCGTTGATGCTCAGCACGTCCACCATCTCGATGGTCGTGAGCAGCTCGTCCATGGCAATGTCCATCCAGAAGTTCATGGTGTCCATCACAATGAGCTTGGGCCGGTTCACAAGGCGCTGAATCACGAGGCGCTGAATGGCGGGCGTGAGGTTGCCCAGCATCAGGTACTTGCAGTCCTGGTAAGAATCGGGGATGATGGGGTCGAAGTCGGCCAACACGTTGAGCTCGGTGGCCAGCGTCTCGCGCGAGTTCAGGTCTTTAGAATACTTGCCCGACCAGAAAAACGACTTTTCGCCTTGCTTAATCTGCAGACCCTCGGTATCAACGCCGTGCTCCTGCAGCAGCATAATGTCGGACTGCGGGAAGTCGTCGCCTACCACGGCCACCAGCTTCACCGGCTTGAGGGAGTAGGAAGCCGAAAGGCCAATGAAAGTGGCGGCGCCGCCAATGATTTTGTCGGTTTTGCCGAAGGGCGTTTCGATGGCGTCGAAGGCGACGGTGCCGATGATAAGCAGGCTCATTTCGTGGAGTTTCTGGTTGCTGGTTTCTTGTTTCTGGCTGCGGGTGGGGCAAGCGGATGCTCACTCTGCGGACGCAACAATGCTAACTAACAAAAAAAGTCCCCGGAAAACTATCCGGGGACTTTCTCAGTGGGTAAATAATGGGGCTCGAACCCACGACCTTCGGAATCACAATCCGACGCTCTAACCAGCTGAGCTATATCTACCGTGTGGTGGTTTGTGGGGCAAAGATACAACGCAAACAGTTTTGCGCAAGAAAAATTCACGGGCTTTTGAGAACAATGTAGGGGCAGGGCTTGCCCCTGCCCGGTCGTATGCGCCTTTTGAGCAACATCGTTCAACGACGGGCGGGGGCAAGCCCCGCCCCTACACCTGCACCGCCCAAATAGGGAGCCGTACCTTTGCTATCTTATGTCAGATACCCCCAATACCCCGAGCTTCAACGATTTTAAGCTCAACAAGCAGCTGCTGACCGCCGTGGCCGAGGCTGGCTTCACCGAGCCCACGCCGGTGCAGGCCCAAACCATACCGCTGCTGCTAGCCGGGCACGACGTGCTGGGCATTGCCCAGACCGGCACCGGCAAAACCGCCGCCTTCGGCCTGCCGCTGCTGATGAAAGTGAAGTACGCCCAGGGGCAGCACCCGCGGGCCCTCATCCTCGCCCCTACCCGCGAGCTGGCCATTCAGATTGAAACCCACCTGAAAAAGCTGGCGGTGTATACCGACCTGCGCATTTTCGCCATCTACGGCGGCTTGGGGCCCAAAACCCAGATTGAAACCATTGCCCAGGGCCTCGATATTCTCATTGCCACGCCGGGCCGGCTCATGGAAATCTACCTCAAAGGCGACCTGGTGCTGAAGGAGCTGAAGACCCTGGTGCTGGACGAGGCCGACAAGATGATGGACATGGGCTTCATGCCCCAGATTCGGCGCATCTTGGAAATTATTCCGCGCAAGCGACAGAACGTGCTGTTTTCGGCCACCATGCCCGAGCGGGTGACGGTGCTCAGCGAGGAGTTTCTGGAATTCCCGGTGCGGGTGGAGGTGACACCCCCGGCCCGCCCGGCCCAGACCGTGAGCCAGTACCTCTACCAGGTGCCCAACCTGCTCACCAAAATCAACCTGCTCAACTTCCTCTTGCACCGCGACGCCGAGCAGTTTACACGGGTGCTTATCTTCACCCGCACCAAGGAGCACGCCGACCAGGTGGCTCACTTCCTCGACCGCAAGGCGCCCATCGGCGAGGTGCGCGTTATCCACGGCAACAAGGGCCAGAACGCCCGCCTCAACAGCATGGACTCCTTCCGGGCCGGGGAAGTACGCTACCTGGTAGCGACTGACGTAGCCGCCCGCGGCATCGACGTGCCTATGGTGAGCCACGTCATCAACTTCGACGTGCCGCTGATTCACGACGACTACGTGCACCGCATTGGCCGCACCGGCCGGGCCCAGCAGACCGGCGCCGCCATCACCTTCGCCAACGAAGCCGAGATGGTGCACATCGGCGAGATTGAAGCTCTGATTCAGCAGCCCATCGAGCAGCTGCCTATTCCCGAAGAAGTGGCCGTGCTGCCCACGCCCTTCGAGGAGCAGCAGCGCATGAGCAAGGAGCTGGACGAGCGCCGCAAAAAGCTCGACCCCACCTACAAAGGCGCTTTCCACGAACGGAAAGAGTGGATAAAGCCCGGCCAGACTATTGACAAGCGCACGGGCAAGCCCTTCGTGGAAGGCCAGAAAAAAAGCCGCAAGGGCGCTAAGGTTAACCCGGGGAAAAAGGGTGCTTCGGCACCGGGCGCCAAGGCGCTGAAGCGGCGGGGTCGGTAACCCCTCCCCCGCCCCCTCCCCAAAAGTGAGGGGAGCCTGACGATTGAGTTAAAAAGAAGGAAGAAGTTAAAGGCAATTCTGCCTTTAACTTCTTCCTTCTCAATTTTTCAATGACTAAGAAAAAGCTGCGGAATAGGCTCCCCTCCCTTTTGGGGAGGGGCCGGGGGTGGGGCTTTAGTGCTTCAGCATGTGCCCAAACCGAATACTGGCGAAGGTGAGGGCGCTGCCCCAGAATAGGGCGCTCCAGAGCATGTGCAGCAGGATGCGCTGCCGGGGCACGCCCAGCAGCGTTGCCACCACGGTGCCGCCGATGGGGCTGAGGATAACCGGCGTGAGAAAGGCAATGCCGCCCATGCCGAACTTCTGAAAAATCTTGATGATGTTACGGGAGCGGCGCGAGAAAATAGGCTCGCGGCGCAGGCGGCGCTGCTTCTGCCGGTGCTGCATCCAGACGCGGCCAATGCCGGAGAAGACGAACACGCTGGTCATCATGCCGGCCACGGTGAGGGCCATGGTGGGCAAAAAGTGCAGGCCCATGGACGCCCCCGCCATGGGGCCGCCCAGAAACTTCACCGTGCTCAGCAAGAACACGGAGGCACACTTGAGGACAGGGTGGAGCACGGGGTGAGGGTGCAGAAAAGGGTGGTAACTCGAACGCGGGGTGGGCGCGACTTCAAAGATACCCAAATTCTGAGCTACAAGCTAGGAGACAGGAGCTAGGGGTTAGGAGCTAGGAGCTAGGAGCTAGGAGCTAGAAGTTAGGAGAAACTTCGTCAGAACAACTCCTAACTACTGGCTTCTAGCTCCTCAATTCTTACAGCTTGCTGCCGAAAGCCAGGTCGCCGGCGTCGCCAAGGCCGGGCACGATGTAGGCGTGCTCGTTGAGGCGCTCGTCGATGGCGGCCACCCAGAGGGTGGCTTCGGGGATTTCGCGGGCCACGTAGGCCAGGCCCTCGGGTGAGGCGATGACGGCGGCAATGTGCACCTGCCGCGGCAGGCCGAAGCGCAGCATGGCCCGGTAGGTTTGCACCAGGCTCTTGCCCGTGGCCAGCATGGGGTCGGCCAGGATGAGCACCCGCTCGTCGAGGCTGGGCGCGGAAAGGTAGTCGACCTGCACCTGCACCTGGGCCGTGCCCTCGATGCGGTAGGCGGCCACGAAGGCGCTGGGCGACTGGTCGAAGTAATTCAGAAAACCTTGATGAAACGGTAATCCGGCGCGCAGCACGGTAGCCAGGATGGGGAAGTCGTGCAGCAGCTTGCCGCTGGTTTCGGCCAGCGGGGTTTGTATCTGCTTATCGGTGTAGCTCAGGTGGGTGCTGATGCGGTAGGCAATGATTTCGCCAAGCCGCTGCAGGTTGCGGCGGAAGCGCAGCGAGTCCTTCTGAATGTCCTTGTCGCGCAGCTCGGCCAGGAAGTGGTTGGCAATGCTGGGCTCGGCGCACACCACGTGCACGCGGGCCTGGGCTTCGGAAGTGGTGGAGGCAGCGGCCCCGGAATCGGCAGTAGGCGAAGTTTGCATAGCGACAAAGTAAGAGGCAAGGGCTTGAAGTCGGTGAAAAGATACTACACAGCATCGCGCGATGGCCGATGGAACCCGTTAGGTGTAGAGACGCATACTTGCGTCTCCCGGCAGAACGACAACATCAGCACGATTGTAGAGACGCAACCGGAGGTCAGCGCAGCTAACATTTTGCGTCTCGTCGTTGAACGACATTTATAGAACGTTCTGCCGGTACAGTCCCGGAGACGCAAGTATGCGTCTCTACCTCGTCCTGTTGCCCCACCGCCTGACTTACAATTGAGACGTCCGGTCGGGCCGCCATTTGCCTGCTGCGTAGGTTTGTACCCAAGTGGCCCAACCGGACGGGCCCGGCTGCGTTATGCTGCTCTCGTATGAAAAAACCTCTGCTCCTGAGCTTCGCGGCCCTGCTTGCTAACCAGGCCACTGCTCAAACCCTACCCGACTCCACGAACAAGGCAGCCACGACGGCGCCCACTCCGCCCCCGGTAGTGACGGCCGCGCCGTCAGCCGCCCCGGCTGCCCCTTCTTCGGGCTTTGTACCTACCCAGGGCTCGACCTACGTGCCGCTCGACGCGGACGTGTACCGCCTCATCGACCGCTACGCTATTAAGTACGGCCCTGACTCGCTGAGCGACCCGCACACCAGCGTACGGCCCTACAGCCGCGCGGCAGTGGCCCGCCTCGGCGAGCGGATGCAGGCAGCTTCCGGCGGGGCGCCGCAGTCGCGGGCCGACATGTTCAACGCCGAGTACCTGCTGAAAGATAACTGGGCCAACTCGGCCCAGGGCGCGGCCATCAACGCCAGCAAAAAGCCTCTGCTGAAGTACTTCTACCGCGACCAGACCGACCTCTACAGCGTGCACACCAAGGACTTCACCCTGCGGGTGAACCCCGTGCTGCTGCTGCAAGGCGGGCGCGACAACGACATCTCGGGCCTGCGCTACGTGAACACCCGCGGTGTGCAGGTAGAAGGCACCATCGACCAGCGCCTGGGCTTCTACACCTTCCTGACCGACAACCAGGAAGCCGTGCCGCTGTACGTACAGAACCGCATTGCGCGCGACACCATCGTGCCCCACGAAGGCTACTGGAAGTACTTCAAAACCTTCGGCGGCAGCCAGTACGACTTCTTTTCGGCCCGGGGCTACATCACCTACGCGGCCACTAAGCACATCAACGTGCAGCTGGGCCACGACCGCAACTTCATCGGCAATGGCTACCGCTCCTTGATTCTGAGCGACTACAGCACACCTTACTTTTTCCTGAAGCTGAACACCCGCGTCTGGAAGCTGAACTACCAGAACCTGTTTGCCGAGCTGACGGCCCGCCGCATCGTCGACCGGGATGCCGTGTACCCGAAGAAATACTTTGCCCTGCACCACCTCAGCCTCGACGTGACGCCCAACTTCAACGTGGGCGTGTTTGAGTCGGAGGTGTTTGGCGACAGCCACGGCCGCTTCGAGCTGCAGTACCTCAACCCCATCATCTTCTACCGGGCCGTGGAGCAGCAGGTGGGCTCGGCCGATAACGCCATTCTGGGCCTCGACTTTAAGTGGAACATCAAGCACACGGCCCAGCTGTATGGGCAACTGGTGCTGGACGAGTTCAAGCTCAGTGAAATCAAGGCTGGCAACGGCTGGTGGGCCAACAAGCAGGCCTTCCAGCTCGGCGGCAAGTACATCGACGTGGCGGGGCTGCGCAACCTCGACCTGCAGGTAGAGTTCAACTATGTCCGCCCCTTCACCTACCAGCACGTTGACGAGTTTACGAGCTACACGCACTACAACCAGCCTCTGGCCCATCCCATGGGCGCCAACCTGACCGAGCTGCTGGGCGTGCTCAGCTACCAGCCCCTGCCCCGCCTGACCCTGGTGGCCAAGGCCTTCTACACCAAGCAGGGCCTGGACTACTTCGGCACGCCCGGCACCGGCGGCGCGGCCACGCTGCAGAACTACGGCTCCAACCCCATGCTGTCGTACAACACCCGCCCCGTGGATGCCACCGGCAACTTCATCAACTACGGCTACAGCCAGGGCAGTGGCCTCAGCAGCAAGCTCGTTCACCTGGATTTCACCGCCAGCTACCAGCCCCGCCTCAACCTGTTCGTCGACGCCAAGCTGATTGCTCGGAATCAGACGATAGATGGCGGCGTCACGACTTACTACGGAGCTCAGCCCGGCAGCGAAGTCTATGCTTCGCTAGCCCTGCGCTGGAACATCGCCCAGCGTCTGCACGAGTTTTAAAAGAGTTTTTGCGTCTGTTGGCGATGTAGGTGCGGGGCTTGCCCCCGCCCGCCGTCAGCACGATTATCGTTCAACGATGGGCGGGGGCAAGCCCCGCCCCTACTCGTTTTTCTGAACGCCTACCGAAAATTGCTGTAAGGCATGCCAAGCACTCTTCTATACCGCCCCGTCAACCAGCAAGAGCTGGATTTGATTGCCGCCAGCAGTTGGCGGGAGTTTCCGCCGCGCCTGCCGGAGCAGCCCATCTTTTACCCGGTGCTGAACGAGGAGTATGCTACCCAAATCAGCCGGGACTGGAACGTGCCTTACTACGGCGTGGGCTACGTGGTGCGCTTTGCCGTGGATACCGACTACCTGCGCCAGTTCCCGGTGCAAAACGTCGGCGACCAGCAGCACGATGAGCTGTGGGTGCCCGCCGAAGAGTTGGCTACTTTCAACCAGCACATTGACGGGGTGATTGAAGTAATAGCCGAGTTTCGGCGTCCTTAACGTGGTTCCGGAGCAAGTTTACACCCAGGAAGTAGCGCGAACTTTGTAGTTCGCGTCCCAGGACGACCTTACCAGCATGCGGACACGAACTACAAAGTTCGCGCTACTGCACACCAGCCCCGAAACTGCACCGATTGCGCCCGTTAGCCCTACATTATGAAGACTTATCTCAGGATTCTTAATTACGCCCGCCCTTTCGCGGCTTTTCTGCCCCAATACCTGCTATACACGGTGCTGACCATCTTTTTCAGCATCGGCAACTTTACGCTGATTATTCCGCTGCTGAGCGTCTTGTTTGATAAGACGGACAAGGTGCCGATGCGCGCGCCTGACCACCTGCCGGCTTTTCGGCCGACCATCGACTGGGTGACGCAGACCTTCAACTACTTTTTTGCCGACGTACTAACCTCGTATGGCAAAATGGGGGCCCTGGCGTTTGTGTGCGGGGTGGTGGTGGTGTCGGTGCTGCTCAGCAACGTGTTTCGCTACCTCAGCCTGCGGCTGCTGGCCAAGGTGCGGGCCCGCGTTATCCGCAACCTGCGGCGCGACCTCTATTACCGCATTATCGGGCTGCCACTGGGCTTTTTCGCCGGCGAGCGCAAGGGCGACCTGATGTCGCGCTTCACGGCCGACGTACAGGAAGTAGAAACCTCGGTGGTGAATACCATGACGGCCGTTATCAAGGAGCCGCTGACCATTGTGGCGTACTTCCTGGTGCTGTTTCACATGTCGGTGCCGCTCACGCTATTTACGCTGGTGCTGCTGCCCATTTCGGGGGGCATTATTGCCACCATTGCTAAGCGACTGCGCACCCAGGCCAAGCAAAGCCAGAGCACGCTGGGCAGCATGCTGTCGGTGATTGATGAAACGCTGGGCGGCATCCGCGTCATTAAAGCCTTCAACGCCCAGGAGTACATCAAGGGCAAGTTTGAGGAGCAGAACGACCAGTACGCCCGCACCTCGCGCCGCATCGACAACACCCGCGACCTGGCCTCGCCGTTTTCGGAGTTTGCGGGCGTGTCGGTGGTGGCCGGGCTGCTGTACTTCGGGGGCACGCTCATCCTGGGCGGGCAGTCGGCCCTGGACGGCGAGACCTTTATCGGCTACGTCATCCTGTTTTCGCAGGTGCTGACGCCGGCTAAAGCCTTGTCCAGCTCGTTTGGCAACATCCAGCGCGGGCTGGTGGCCGGCGAGCGGGTGCTGCGCATAATCGACACCGAGCCGGCCATCCGCGACCGGCCCGATGCCCGGGTGCTGCCGCCCTTCGAGCGCGAAATCGAGTTTCAGGACCTGAGCTTCAGCTACGGCGACACGCCGGTGCTGCACGACATCAACCTCCGCATCCGCAAGGGCAGCACGGTGGCGCTGGTGGGCCCCTCAGGCGGCGGCAAAAGCACCCTGGCCGACCTGCTGCCCCGCTTCTACGACCCCGGCAGCGGGCAGATTCTCATCGACGGCCTCGACCTGCGGGCCTGCACCATTCACTCCGTGCGCGACCAGATGGGCATCGTGACGCAGGAAAGCATCTTGTTCAACGACACCATCTTCAACAACATCCGCTTCAACACCGAAGCCACGGAGGTGGAGGTGATGGAAGCCGCCCGCATCGCCAACGCCCACGACTTTATCATGGCCAGCCCGGAGGGCTACCAGACCGTTATTGGTGACCGGGGCTCGCGCCTCTCGGGCGGGCAGCGCCAGCGCCTGAGCATTGCCCGCGCCATCCTGCGCAACCCGCCCATTCTGATTCTGGACGAAGCCACCTCCGCCCTCGACACCGAAAGCGAAAAGCTGGTGCAAGAAGCCCTGCAGCGTCTGATGCAGAACCGCACTTCCCTCGTCATTGCCCACCGTCTGAGCACCGTGCAGCACGCCGACGAGATTGTGGTGCTGCAGCAGGGCCGCATCGTGGAGCGCGGCACCCACGACGAGCTGCTGCGGCGCGAAGGCGGCGTGTATCAGCGCCTGAGCTCTATGCAAACCAATGCGGCGCTCGTATAGGTTTTAGTTGTCAGTTGTTCGTTGTCAGTTGTCAGGTCGTTCCAGCAAAGCAGCCGTCAGAACAAGCTGACAACTGACAACGAACAACCGACAACTACTAAGCTAACTTTCGCCCACACCAACTCCCCTTTCGCCATGCTAGCCCTCAAACGCATTGTCACCGTTGCGGTGATGGTTTACCTGCTGCTCTCGCTGCTGTTCATCCTCAGCCCGGCTGTGCGCTCCTCGCTGATGGGCCTGGGCGAAGGCTTGTCGAACCTGGCCCAGGAGCGGCAGTTTTTCTACACCATGTTCGTAGTAGGCGCCGTCGTGCTGACCCTGCACCTCATCACCGAAAACCTCGACAGCGCCATGCTGCGCCGCAACGTAACGCAGCACGAAAACAAAATCAACGAGCTCAAGGCTAAGCTCTACGACCACCAGCAGCGTAGCGGCCAGCCGCTGGGTACCAACCCAGTGAGCCAGACCGGCAGCACGGCCTACCCGCCAGCTGACCCTAATTGGCCCGCCGCAACGCCACCCGCGCCGGAACGCCCTTTGTAGTGAGTTAAAAGTTAAAAGTGAAGAGTTAAAAGGCAGAACCGCTTTTTAACTCTTCACCTTTAACTTTTAACTCAACTTTGCACCGAAATAGTCTTTACGCCCCAATTGCGCTGTGCCTGATAACGCCCCGCTTACCGACCTCATCCGTGCCGAGCTGACTGAGGCCCGCACTACCCTCGACGCTTTCCTGGCCGATGCGGCCAACCTGGACGCCGTGGCCCGCGCCGCCGAGCTGATGGCTGCCAGCCTGCGCCAGGGCGGCAAAATCCTGACCTGCGGCAACGGCGGCAGCCTCTGCGACGCCCAGCACTTTGCCGAGGAGCTCACCGGGCGCTACCGCCAGGACCGCCCCGCCCTGGCCGCCATTGCCCTCACCGAGGCCTCGCACATGAGTTGCGTGGCCAACGACTACGGCTACGACCAGGTGTTCAGCCGCTACGTGCAGGCCCTGGGCCGACCCGGCGACGTGCTGCTGGCCATCAGCACCAGCGGCAACTCGCCCAACGTGCTGCTGGCCGCCGAAGCCGCCCGCGCCGCCGGCGTGTCGGTGGTGTCGCTCACCGGCAAGGACGGCGGTAAGCTGGCGGGCCTCAGCGAGGTAGAAATCCGCGTGCCCCATTTCGGCTTTGCCGACCGGATTCAGGAAATCCACATCAAAGTCATCCACAGCCTGATTTTGCTGATTGAGCGGCTGGTGGCGTAGCTACACAATAACCTCGAAAAGCAAAGGTCCCAGCACAGTGTGCTGGGACCTTTGCTTTACCAGTGGCCTGAGTTTATCGCAACGTATTCGTGACTGCTATTCTGGCTAAGCACAGCCATTGACATCACAGTAGACTGATTATAAAATACTTTTGGCAGGACAGAGGACGTTTTATTAGTCAATTTAAACGCCGGTGGCAGGGTGCCTGCTGAGTGCTTCGTTGTCTGCGTCTGGGTTTTACCTATCTTGCTTTCACCATGCAGAATTTTCTCAACCGCTGGCTGCTTGCTGCTCTTTGCGTGGGAGCGGTTGCCCTCCCATCCCTAGCACAAACACCTACGCTTGACCCTTCCTTTGCCCTGACCAGGGCTGTGGGAATGGCGCCCTTTGCCAATGCTCCCAAGATTTACGCCCTGGAGCGGCAGCCCGATGGCAAGCTCCTAGTGGCGGGCGAGCTAACCATGCTCAATGGAGTGCCGGTAAACAGTGTGTGCCGCCTGCTGCCCAACGGACAGGTAGATGCCTCTTTTAACGCGCCTTCGCTCAGCATTGGCGTCGTGTACTGCCTGGCCTTACAAGCCGATGGCAAGGTGTTAATTGGAGGCGCTTTTACGAGCGTGGGTGGGCAACCACGCTTCGGCCTAGCCCGACTGCTGCCCGACGGGGCGCTTGATACCAGCTTTGTTCCGCCCTTCGGCCGCACGGCAGTTTTTACAAGCAGCGTTAGAAGAATTATCCCGCAACCCGGTGTTGGCATTATCAGCATCGGCACCCTGGCCGTCACCGGTAATGGCGGGGGCTCTTTTCATGGTGGGCGTTTATCCGAAGCTACGGGAGCCTGGGACGCCGCGTTTGCGACGAATACAAGCATTACAGCTATTTCTGCCATTACAGATGCACTAGTGCTGCCCAATGGACATTTGGTACTGACGGGCGACATTCGCCGCATCAATGGGCAATGGTGTCGCTTGTGGGGTGCTCTGCCCGATGGCACGCCCGACCCAGCTTTTGTGCCGCTGACTGGCACAGCACATCCCGAGGGTCTGGTGCGCGACTCCATCACCGGCAACATCTACGTCACCCGGGCTATTACCGGCACGGGTCTGGATGATGAACCCGTGCGGTTGCTGCCCAATGGCGTACGCGACACGACTTTTAACACAGCGGGGACGTTTATACCAGGGGCCCCTACCATCGACACGCGCCTGGGGTATATTTCCAGTCTGGCCGTGCAGCCCAATGGCCGCTTGCTGCTCGGTGGTCTCTTCAATACGGTCGCCAGCGGTTACCTGGGCTCGGTCCGCCTGCTGCCCAGTGGCGCCCCCGACCCCAGCTACCAAGCCAGCAACGGGCCCAAAGGGAATAATGGCGTACGCAAAGTGCTGGTGCAGCCCGACGGCGCGCTGGTCTTTGCTGGCGACTTTGACCAAGCCGGGGGGGTGGCCCTCAACTGCTTGGCCCGAATGCTGGACCCCAATGTGCTGGGTACTCATGCTTCGGCCCGGCCCGGCGCTGACGTGCAGGCCTGGCCCATGCCCGCCCGCGAGGTGCTGCACCTGCGCCTGCCTGCTGGTCGCCCGGCCCAAGTCGTGGCCCTGCTCGATGCGTTGGGCCGCGTGGTGCTGAACCGGGAGGTGCCCGCCGGCCAGTCACAAGCTACCCTGCCTACGGCCGGCCTGCTACCGGGTACCTACCTCCTGCGGGTGAGCTTTGCCGACGGGCCGCCCGCCTACCGCCGCGTGGCGATGGAGTAATGCTTTATTACACGACAAAGCCCCGGCCGTGCAATGTCACTGTCGGGGCTTTGTGTTTAATGCTCTTAGGCGGGCAATGCTAGCGCCGGGCCTGCCCACTTTGGCCAGCCTCCAAGGTCCGCAGCCGGGCTTCGAACGACTCCAGCGTGGCCTCGGCGCGGTCGGCGCGCTGGGTTTGGGCGTCGAGCTTGGCGTGCATTTCCTTTAGGGCTTCCACCAGTACCGGCGTAAGCTTGGCGTAGTCCACGCTCTTGTAGCCGGTCTGCGGGTCGGTCTGCACCATTTCGGGGTAGAGCTGCTCGACTTCCTGGGCGATAAAGCCCAGCTGCTTGTCGGCCGTGAAGTTGCGGTCTTTGAACTCGTCGCGGCGCCAGAAGTAGGTGTAGCCGTTCATGCGTAGCACGTTTTGCAGGGCACCTTGTAGCGGGGTGATGTCCTTTTTGTAGCGGCGGTCGGAGCAGGTGAAGGCGCCGCCGCAGAAGCTCACCGAGCCGCTCACCATCATGTTGCCCGTGGCGCCATCCACCCACCAGCGGTAGCCACCGGTCATGGGCGTTTCGTCGTAGATAGCCAGCTTGCCGCCGCCCACGGTGTTGCCGGAGCCGGTAGCTAATAGGGAGAAGTTGCGGCCCGTGGAGTTGTCGAAGCGCAACGCGGTGCCCACCACGCTGTTGCTGTTGAGCCTGGCGGCATTGTAGTCGCCCGAAGGGGCCTGCACGTCGAGGCGGAAGGCCGGGCTCGTGGTGCCCACGCCCAGGTCACCGTCGGCATCCACCACCCAGCGGTAAGCGTTGGCCGTTTCGTCGACCAGGCCAAACTTGTTGGGGCCCGCCCCGGCCGTGGCGCCGGTGCTGAGCAGCGAAAACTGCCGGCTGGGTCCATCGAAGAGCAAGGTGGGGCCGGTGGTGCTGGCCGAGCCCAGGCGTGCCACAACGTTGTTGCTGGCTGGCCCTTGCACGTCGAGGCGATAGGCAGGAGCCGAGGTACCCAGGCCCACGTTGCCACTGGCATCCACCCGCAGGCCGCTGCTGCCACCGCCGGTAAGCAGGTTGCTGCCCAGGTTCAGGTCTTTGGTGGCCGTGTGGTTGCCTAGGTTGTCGCCGGGCACATTGGCGATGTTAGCCCCGTTGAGGAAGGGCGCCGGGAAGCTGGTGGCCGGGATGATGGTGAGCTGGCCATTTCCCGCGCCGCCGGCTGGGCCTAGCCACTCCACGCCGCTGGCCAGGCTACTGGCCCAGGAAGAGCCCCCGCCGCCCGAGCATGAGCCGTTGCCGCCCGCCCCGCCGCCGTAGAAGCCGCCCCCGCCGGCTCCACCCGCAGCCGCCGTGGCTACGAAGGTGCTGGCGCCCTGCCCTAGGCCGGCGCCGCTGCCACCGGGGGCCGACTGCGTGCCGCCGCCACCAGCCGTGGTGCCGCCCACGCCGCAACTGCCGTTGCCGCCCACCAGGCCGCCGCCGTTGCCACCGGGCACCTTGTTCGACTGGTTAGGCCCAGTGATTGCCGCCCCACCCCCACCGGCGGCAATCAGCAAGGCATTGCGGGCGGCCAGGGGGTCGTCGGTGCGGGTGCCGTTGCGGCGCAGGTCGGTGGCGCCGCCGCCCCCGCCGCCCACGAAGAAGCCGCTGTTGCCGCTGCTGCTGCCGCCACCGTTGTAGCCGGCGCTGGTGCCGTTGCTGCTGCCACCCACCCGAATGGTGAGCACCTCACCGGGTGTTACGGGCACCCAGCCGCGGATGCGGCCACCCAGGCCGCCCGGCGCCGTTACGGCCGGGGAGCTGGGGTAATAGTAGTAGGCCGTGCCGCCGCTGCCGCCGGTGGCCGTCACGTACAGGGCCGTGACGCCGGCCGGCACGGTGTAGGTTTGCTCGCCGCCCGTGTAGTTGAAGGTGACGGCCCCGGCTGTGGGCAGGCTGTTGAAGCCGCCGCTCGAAATTACGCTGGTCCACACCCAGCCGTCGAAGGTGTAGAGGCCGGGCACGTTGTCGGTCTGGTAGATGGTAAGGCCCGCCGCCGGGCTGGCAATGGCGTCGCGCTGAGCCTGCGTCAGGCGCGGAAACAGCAGGCCCTTGCTGGTGCTGTTCACGTCCAGCGCGGCCGAGGCATGGGGCGTGGTGGTGCCGATGCCCACGCTGCCGCCGTTACTAATGCTCAGGCCACTGGTACCGCCGTTGCCTACCAGCTGGTTGGCCGCCAGGTTGAGGTTTTGGGTGGCCGTGTGGTTGCCCAGGTTATCAGCGGCCACGGGCAGGGTGATGCTGTTGCCACCCGAAATACTCAGGGTTTGCCCGCTGATGCTCAGGCTTTGGTTGGTGGCCGCGGTGGTTTGCACGGTGTTGTCGGGAAACTGCACGCCGCCGCTGCGCGAGCGGATGGTGCCGCTCACGTCCAGCGCCTGCGTGGGGGCCATGGTGCCAATGCCCACCCGGCCGGTGCTTTCCAGGGTCAGGTGGGGCTGCGTGCCGGCAGCGCCGTCCCAGGGGGCACTTGTGCCGGTGCCGCCCCACAAACCCAGGCCGTAGTTGCTGCCGTTAAAAATCAGGCCCGAGCCATAGAAGTACTGGCCGCCGTCTTCATAGTTGGCCATGCGGCCCAGGGGCGTATTGGCCACGCTACCGCTCTTGCCCAGCGAAAACTGCGAGGTAAATGGGCCGGTGCCAATGCCGACGTAGCCGTTGCCGGCCACGCTGAGGCCGCTGCTGCCGCCGCCGGTCAGCCGGTTGCTGCCCAGGTTGAGGTTTTGGGTAGCGGTGTGGTTGCCCAGGTTGTCGGCGCCAGTGGGTAGGGTGATGGAGTTGCCGCCGCTGATGCTCAGCGTTTGTCCGGTAATGCTCAGGCTTTGATTGGTAGCCGCCGTGGCTTGAATGGTATTATCCGGGAACTGGATGCCACCGCTGCGCGTGCGAATGGTGCCGTTCACATCCAGGGCCTGGGTGGGCGTACTGGTGCCTATGCCTACCTGGCCGGTGCCATCCACACGCAGGCCGCTGCTGCCGCCGCCGGTAAGCAGATTGCTGCCGAGGTTGAGGTTGGTGGTGGCGGTGTGATTGCCTAGGTTGTCGGCTCCTACCGGCAGGGTCACGGAGTTGCCCCCGCTGAGGGAAAGGGTCTGACCGCTCAGGCTCAGCGTTTGCGCGGCTGGGGCCGTGGCGGCCGTGGTTTGGATGGTGCCGTCGGGAAATTCGAAGCCGCCCGCGCGGGAGCGTACCGTCCCGTTGACGTCGAGCACCTGGGCGGGCGACATGGTTCCGATGCCCACCCGGCCGTTGTCCATCACCGTCAGCGTGGCCGGGCTGCCGGCTACTCCATCAAAAGGGGCGTTGAAGCCCGTGCCGCCCCACAAGCCCAGCCCGTAGCTGGAGCCATTGCTGATGAGGCCGGTGCCGTAGAAGAAGTTGCCGTTGGTATCCTCGTAGTTGGCAATACGGCCCAAGGGCGAGTTGGCCGTGCTGCCGCTGGTACCCAGCGAAAGCTGCGAGGTAAACGGCCCACTGCCAATACCCACATAGCCGGCGCTGCTCACGCCCAGGCCCAGGCTGCCGCCGCCGGTCAGCCGGTTGCTGCCCAGGTTGAGGTTTTGCGTGGCCGTGTGGTCGCCCAGGTTATCAGCGCCGCTGCTGCTTAGCCAGGCGGTACCGTTGTAGGTATAAAGCCCCGGGGTATTATCGGTCTGATAGATGGTAAGGCCAGTTGCCGGGCTGGCAATGGCATTGCGCTGTGCCTGCGTCAGGCGTGGAAACAGCAGGCCTTTGCTGCTGCTGCTCAGGTCGAGCACGGCCGAGGCGTGGGGCGTGGTGGTGCCAATGCCAATGTTCTGGGCGCGCAGCCCAGCCAGAGGCAAAGCTATGCCTAGCAGGGTTCCGAAGACATGTGGGCGTAGCAGCTGGATAAGGCGTTTGTGCATAGCAAAAAAGAAAATCAGGGAAGCGAAGCCGGCCTAGTAGCGGCCGGAATTGCCCAAATTTTCTTTTTCACTTAAGCCCCAGACAAGCCTAATGTGCACTAATGGCGCCTCAGGGTGCGCCAACGGCCTCAGCATGCTACCTAAACTTCGGCCGCCAGTGCACGAACAGCACGCTTTCCGGCATGAACAGCTTTACCCCAGCAAGCGCAGCCGGGCCAGCAAGGCGTCGCGGTAAGCCCGGCCCAGGGGCAGTTGCGCACCGCCTTTCAAGGTCAGCGAGTCGCTGGCTGGGTCCAGGGCTTCGAGGTGCTGGGCATTGATAAGAAAGGAGCGGTGCACCTGCACAAACTGCTCCCCGTCGAGCTGACGGGCCAGCTCCCGCAGCGAGAGACGAAGCGTGACTTTGCTGCCGCTGGCGCGGTGCAGGTCGCAGTGACGGTCGGTGGCTTCAATCCAACGCACCTCGGCCAGGGGCACCTTCACCAGCCGGCCCCGGTCGCGCACAAAGCAGGCATCGGCCAGCAGCTGGCCCTGGCCAAATACCAGCGCTTCGGGCAATTCCTGCTCGCCGGGCTGGGCTTCGCGGGCGTGGCTGGCGTTGTATAGCGCCAGCTCAATGGCACGCTGCAGCGTGGCCTCGTCGAAAGGCTTGGTGAGGTAAGCCGCCGGCCCCACGGCACGGGCCCGGGAAAAGGTGGGCGCATCTGCCAGGGACGTGACGAAGATGAGCGGCAGCTGGGGGTAGCGCGTGCGCAGCTCCTGAGCCAGCCCGATGCCGTCGGGCTCCCCGGCCAGGTGAATGTCACACAGCACCAGGTCAGGCAGCTGAGAATCGCACAGGCGCAAGGCCAGGCTGGCCGTGGCGGCTGGCCCCACCGGGTCGTAGCCCAGGTCGAGCACCGTTTCGGTCAGCAGGCGTTGGTACAGCGGGTCGTCTTCAACAAGCAGCAGGCGCATAGATGGGGATAAGGTATAGGGAAAAAGGGGAAAGGGATAAGGGATAAGGGAAAAAAGCTAAGGGATGAAGGGGAATTGGCAAATTAAATCGTGGTGACGAAATATCCCCTTCCGCCTACTTCATCATCCCCTATCCCCAATACCTTATACCTTATTCCCTACCCGGGGCAATTCCAGCGCCGCTACCAAACCAGGGCCTTGGGCAGCTGGGCTTAAGTGTAAGCTGCCTTGCTGGCGTTCGGCTAGCAGGCGGCTTAGGCGCAGGCCCAGCCCAGTGCTGCGCCTGAGCGGAGCTGGAGCAGTTTCGGGCTGCAGTCCGGGGCCGTAGTCGCGCACCCACAGCTGCACCCGCTGCTTGTCCATCGTTACCGCTGAGAGGCGAATTTCGGCGCCAGCCTCACTCACCTTTAAGGCATTGTCGACAAAGTTGCGCAGCACTGCCAGCGCCATCTGGCGGTCAGCCTGCACGGTTATTTCGTTAGCTGCCGGCTCCACTTCAAGGCGCACCTGCCGGGCCTGGGCCGCGCTGGTGTAGAGCGCCACCGTTTCCTGCAGCAGCTCCTGCGCCGGCACCGGCTCCAGGCGGGGCTGCAGCTCACCCTGCTGGCTGGCGGCCCACAGCAGCAGGTTGTCGAGCAGGCGGCGCAGCTCGCTGCTGGCTTGGCGCAGCTCGGCCTCGGTTGCTTCGAGCTGAGCCATATCGCCGCGGCGGCGGTAGCGGGGCAGCAGGTCGAGCAAGCCGCCAAATGCCGTGATGGGCGAGCGCAGGTCGTGCCCGATAAGGGCGTAGAGCTTGTTTTGGGTGGCAGTAGCAGCGGCCAGCGCGGCCCGTGCCCGGCTTAGGCGCCGTATCAGCGCCACCAGGCCCAACACCAGCAGCACTAGCCCAGCCAGTCCGCCCAGCAGCCAATAAGTGCGGGTGCGGGCCTGTTCGGCCGCCAGGGCATTAAGCCGGGCCCGCGCCGTCAGGCTGCGCAGCCGGGCCTGCTGCTGCTCCACGTTGAAGCGTACCTGCAGGCGGGCCAGGGCGCTGTCGCCTTCGGTACGGGCCAGGCGTTCGCGCAACACCACCACCCGCTTCATAACCTGAAAGGCCGAGTCGGGCCGGCCGGTGCGGGCCAGGGCATCGGCCAGCACCGTGAGCAGCTCCGTTTCGGTGTCCTTGTCGTCGTGCTGCCGCGCCAGGGGGAGGCCGCGCCGGGCCAGGCGCAAAGCCTCGGGCCACTGCCCCCGCAGTTCGGCCACTTTTGACAGGTTGTTGTACTCACTGGCCAGCGCAAACTGGTCGTCCAGCTCCTCTTCCAGCTGCAAGGCCTGCCGGTACCAGTACTGGGCCGAGTCGAGCCACTGCAGGTACAGGTGGCCGTTGCCCAGGTTACGGGCCGCCATGGCGGCAGCTTCGCCGTTGCCGAGCTGCCGGGCCAGCCGCCACGCCCGCGCGCCGTAGCTCAAGGTTGGGCGGCCTTGTTCCGCGCTGGCGTAGAGGTTGCTGAAATTCAGGTAAACCAAGGTGAGGGGTTGCCCCCTTTCGGCGGCCGGAAATTGGTCGAAGATGCGCTCCGCCTGCTGCAGGTAGCGGGCGGCGTCGGCGAAGCGACTCTGGGTGCTGGCCACGTTGCCCAGTCCCATCCAGGCGTAGCCGGCCACGCGCCGCTGCCCGGTGGTGGCAGCCACACGGGTGGCTTGCTGGTAGTAAGAGGTGGCCGCCTTCAGGTCGCGCTGGTACACCGTGACGGTGCCAAGGTCGTTGAGTAACGCCGCTTCGCCCCGCCGGTGCCCCAGCCGGCGGGCCAGCGCCAAGCCCTGCTCGCCGTAGCGACGGGCAGCCGGCAGGTCCTGCCGATTCAAGGCCCAGCACAGCTCCGACAGTAGCCACACCCGGTTCGTGTCGGGCCGGGACCGGGCCAGCTGCTGCCGCAAGGCTATTACTGCCGAATCAGCATCCTGGGCCTGAACCGGGGGGCATGCCAGCAAGGAGCATAAACCTATTAGAAGTGCAAAGAGGCGAGGCATAGCATTCGTTTCATCGACCAGCCGGGCAAAATACTACCATTTATGGCTATTCAGGGCAGGGTTTCATCATTGCTCCAATTTCCAGATTCGTGCGGTTCCAACCCATGCCTATAGCTACATTCGCGCTTGCTACTTCACCATTGCTTTTCTACCACCATGCTTACCAAAACCTTCGGCTCGGCCGTTCAGGGCGTCAACGCCTACACCATCGTCATTGAAGTAGTGGTTTCGGCCGGCACGGGGTTTATTGTGGTGGGACTGCCCGACAATGCCATCAAGGAAAGCCAGCAGCGAATTGAGGCGGCCCTAAAGTTTCGGGGCTACCGCATGCCGCGCACCAAAACCGTGGTGAACATGGCCCCGGCTGACATTCGCAAGGAGGGTGCGGCCTACGACCTGCCCATCGCGCTGGGCATCCTGCACGCTTCACAGCAGCTGAGCACCGAAGAGTTGGGGTCCTACGTCATCATGGGGGAAATGGCACTCGACGGCGTGCTGCGGCCCATTCGCGGGGTGCTGCCCATTGCCATTCAGGCCCGCAAGGAGGGCTTCAAGGGCATTGTGCTGCCCAAGGCCAATGCCGAGGAGGCGGCCATCGTCAACAACCTCGACGTGATACCCGTCGAGAGCATGCAGGAGGCCATCGACTTCTTCGAAGGCCGGCTAGCTATCAAGCCGCTGCAGGTAGACACGCGCGACCTGTTTCAGCAGGCCGTGAACAAGTACTCGGCCGACTTTGCCGACGTGCAGGGCCAGGAAAACATCAAGCGGGCACTGGAAATAGCGGCGGCCGGCGGCCACAACGTCATCATAATTGGCCCTCCTGTTTTTGCTTAGTATCAGCAACCAGGAGCATCCAGTAACAACCAGCAGTAAAACCGCGCTAGACGATGCTCTAACGCGGTTTTTTGCTATCATTTATCACGAGTAATTTGCACCTCGTTGCTGGTTATTACTGGTTGCAGCTGCCAAGCTGGTACCCCTACGGTACCCCGAAGGTACCCCCAAGGCACCTCTGATTTTTACTTCATCATCTGGGAGGCCCAACTTCAAAAGTTTGGGGCCAACTCGGCTGATGTGTCTTATACCACTCTTAGAAATTTACTTGTAAAACCCTGTCAATAAGCTCGAAAGGACTTATTTAGGCTAAATGTTCGGATTATCTGTGATTTGCGGCGCAAGAGTCGAGGCTGCTTCTTAAAGGGAGCCGCTAGGCGGGGTACTGTTGACAGTACCCCGAAGCGGAAAACAGAAGCCCTCATTTAACCTAACAAACCAATGGCCCGCGTTTACATCCGTGAAAAGCAATTGAAGGACGGTACAGTCTCCTTGATACTGGACTATTATGAAAATGGTGAACGTCGAAAAAAGACGCTGAAGCTGTACGTCAACCCAGCCGACAAGAAAAGCCGGAATCCAATACAGCGCAACGCTTACGAGGAAACCTATCAGAAGGCCCTGCTCCTACAGAATCAAGAGGAACAGCGGCTCATTCGCAGGGACCATGACCTGCCCGCCGTTTATGATAAGAGGGCTTCGTTCCTAGAGTATTTTGACCAGTTAGCTGTAACCAGGAATCAGAATTGGCAAAGTGTACGCAAACACCTACACACTTTTGCCAAAGGGCGGCCTGTTGCTTTTGGGAACATAACCGAAGACTGGGTAGCTCGCTTTCAAGACTACCTCTGTACTCGACTGCAGGACGTAACGGTTCACACCCAGATGGGCATACTCGTCACAAGCCTTAACCAAGCGGTTCGTGAGAAGTTGATGCCTAGCAATCCAAGTCAGACCGTACGAAAAGTTCGTGGCATAGAGAAGGACCCAAAATGTCTTACAAAAGACCAGGTTCAACTTCTTATGAAAAATCGTGAAGGCATTCCAGATTGGTTGGTTGATGCGTTTCTGTTCTCCTGCTATACTGGCCTCCGCTTATCTGACGTCGAGGACCTAGTGTGGGCTGAAGTGCAGCCCACTGGTACAAATCAAGAAGGCCGGGAGCAATTCTCCATTGTAAAGAAGCAAATCAAAACTAAAGAGATTGTGCGTGTCCCTTTAAGCCCTCAAGCCCTCGAAATCATACGGAAGGTACTTCGGGCCGAGGAAGTCGGTCCGCTTGAAGTACAGCGCGTTTTTTCTTTAAAAAGCCGCTCACAAATCAAACGCTACATTGCGCGATGGCGGAAGCAGACTGGTATTCCCTTCACCTACCACTCGTCCCGTCACACCTTCGGCACGGCGCTACAGACGGCCGGAGTAGACATAAACACAACCAGCAAACTGATGGGCCACAAAAGCCTTGGAATGACCCTACGCTACGCTAAAGTAGTTGATAAGGCTGGTCATGATGCCATAGCTAAAGCAGCAGCATTCTGGGCATAATGGCCTGAATTAAGCAAGTGCTTCTAATACCCACTTGCGTACTGTAACATTTGAGATACCCAGCTTCCGCCCTACGGCCCGGTAGCTGGGTTTTTTCATGTTCATGTACAATCTAATGGCTTCTTCACGGTCTTCTTCTGGATAGCCCCAATTTTTGTAGCTTCCTGTACTTGCTATCGGCAAAGTGTAGGTATAACGGCAAACTAGACATAGGTAGCGCTGCTTTCTGTTGTTACGACCTTTATGGGTTTGGTATCCATTCCAGCCATTCTTACAGAAGAACTCCGAACCACATTCTGGACAGTTCATATATTAAACTTTAACGTAAAGCGGTCTAATCTATGCCTAATTAGCACTTTTTTCTCGACATTTTCCAGTACGATTCCACAGCAATCTATGACAAATTAGCACTGTGCCGTTATCAGATTCATAACTTTTTTATCATTCAAATGCCTGTTTGTCAAATAGATAAAAAAGAGCAAAGCTATCACCCTTTGTCCTTGCTAAGGTGCTAACTCGTCAAAAAATAAAACAGGGTTACTGGGAAGAGGGGAAACGCCCCAATCACTTAATCACAAGCCAATTTTTAACCATGGCAACACAACCCTTCCCAAACCCTTTCCTCAATATTATACAAGCCTCGGCTTATATGGGCGACACATCCATATCAACAATCCGCCAGTGGGTAGCGGAACGGAGGCTTACTAGCTACAAAGTCGGCAAGTGCTTGCTTTTCCGCCTAGAAGACATTGACGATTTTATGACGCGTTATGTTCGGAAATCGATTCAACGTATTCAACAAGAGACTCAAGGCTTACTGTAATGAAGACTAACAGCAAAACCTATCCCCGTAAGGCTACTTCTTCGGAGGATAAAGCCGACACTCCTTATGGCTATGGCTTCTTCTTCCAGCCTCTACAAGACTACAAGCACGGCATACTCAAGCTACGGTCCGAACACATGCTGTTTGAATACCTAATTTCCATGGGTGAATACTGGCTTAACAGAGGCCATGAGCGGTTTTGGCATTCGTACGCAACCATTCACAAAAGGACTGGCATCACTGCAGTTACAGCCCGTAAGATTGTCCGAAACTTCGAAGAGGAGGACTTCCTCACGACAGAAGTCGTTCATGAGCGCGGTAGGCCCATCACCTACTACACTATCAAGTACGGTAAGATAGCAGCCAGGATGGCCGATATTTTTGGCGATATTGATACCAACCACTCCCCCGAACAGCTGGATCGGATTGAGAACAGGAAACGTGCGCTCAAACGCATGTACAGACAGTACCTGCACCTTAAGGAACGACGCAGGACTATCTTGTCATAGCCCTGTATAATCTTGGCTTACACCACATAAGTTTTACCGATTGCTCTAGTAAAAATTAACGTGGGTACACGTAAGGGAACCCCTGGTAAAATGTTTTTTTACCTAGGGGTTCCCTTTTTTGCTGTGCTTAAAATTATCATGACGCCTAGCAAAAAACGTAGCAACAATCAAGTTAATGTTGTGCAGTAGCCTAGATAAAACTATCCACCTTAAGTATACTATATAAGTCCCAGTAACCCAAGTACAGCGACAAAGAAATTTTTGGATGAAAATGAAATTGATGATGGCCTCGGAGGTTGCTCACACCCTTTATGGAAGCAACCGCGAAGTTCATGCAACTATCATCATCCACTTACTTTGGAGAGGCCTCCTTTCTAAGGGTTATTTTAAAGCTCCTTCGGAGCTTACGCTCACGCTTCGCGTTCGCGTCATTTTTTACTAGAATAGGAACGATTGCGGTAAGAACCAGCTGAAGGCATCTGAACATGGGGCTCAAATCGAGTCGATGCCATTGCCCCCGTAAAAAGGAGCTATACCCAATGTAGAGATGCAGGAGACTGGAAAAGACGTAAAGGTCATTCTAACTGTCATACTCTCACGTGAGACGGTAGGCGTTGCGTTTAGACTCCCTCTAATTGGTGTCTAATGACGATGCTGTTACTTCTAACCTTTGCAACCCTAGCCTGGGTCACCCAATCGCTGCTGTTGCCTATATGAGCCTAAATCCAGCTAACTGTAAAGCTGCATGCTGTAAACATCCATTCTGGCATGGAAACGTCACTCACCCGCACAACACAAAGACAGACGTTGTTAAAAGGTTTAGGCAGGATGGAGGCGTCCACTTTTTTAATAATTTAACCGATGTCTAGTCGCTAGGAGGCTTTGCCATGTGGTAAGGTTACTTTTGTTGGACAACTTGGTTTGCTTTATGACGATCATACACAAAGTCAACGACTTCTTGTATAGCTTATTCCCTGGTGCTGAAGAGTTTGGAAAGGACCCCATCCGCTTAACTCAGTACTTAACAGACTATTATACATTTGGCCCCTATCGACCAAACGTAGTTATTGAGGGCGATAAGGTCACTATAAGGATAGACGTTCAGGCCATTAATTCTCAGCAAGGAGAGTTCAATAAGGTGGTCAAGATGTGCCAGCAGGGTCAGTTCAATCAGGCAATCCCACGACTACGTAAACTGATTGAGCAGAACCCGACAGTTTCTGAATACCACCGTGTACTAGGGCAGGCCCTCTCGGAAAGCGGAAATCATGAAGCAGCAGCTGACGCATTGGTGGATGCTCTGCGCTGGGACCCACGAAACGGATATGCTCTCATCATGCTTGGCAATATTTACGCCCGGCACAAGAACGATCTCACCACAGCCAACAAGTTCTTTGATGAAGCTCTGGCTGTAAATCCTAAAGACTATATCGCTATCAACAATATCGGGGGCAACCTGATGCAGCTTGGCAGGGTGCGGGAGGCTGAACGGTACTTCGAGATTGCTTACGAGATTCAGCCAAGTTACCCAAACGTGCTGTATGCTCTGGCAATGGTGCGTCAGCAACGTCGGGACTATAGTGCTTCTTTCGAATTTGCCTTAAAGGCGCTACGTAATGCCGGCGCTGGCGACCCAATCCGCAAAGCCTCCCTCAATTTGCTTCTGCAGGTTGCCCAACAGCATAGCACGACCGCTCGCACCCACGAACTGGCAGATTTATATCAGGACCAGTTGGAAGCCGCAACAGGGAAGGAAATTCGGGTGGATGCCGATGAGAGTATTCCAACAGCTGCCAAGCTAGAGATAGCAGAAAATTATAGTCGCGCCTACCATCAGATTTGGTTCAAGCCCAGCTACCCAGCCGTCAACCACTTGGTGATGCACGAGATGGTTCACCTCGATTTTATGGTACAGGCCCGACAGCAAGGCAACAACCAGTTGTTTACTACCAGCCAAGCTGCCAAGCAAGCTTTTATTAAAGCCGCTAACCCACAGCTTAAAAAATTGGAAAAGGCTGGCTACAGCGACCAGAACGTTACTGGTTTCATCGATTCCGTTTTTGAGGGCATGATGCGCCAAGTCTACAATGCCCCAATTGACCTGTTCATTGAAGATTTCCTCTACCAGCGGTACGAGAAGCTGCGCCCTACGCAGTTCCTGTCATTGCACAAGCTGCTGCTCGAATACATCGAAGCAGCCCGTAACAAGCAGATTGCTACCTACTCTCCGCCAGCTGTGCATCGGGCTAATACTGTGCTCAACCTTGTGGCAGCATTTCACTTTAAAGAATTGTTCGGTCTCGACCTGACCCGCGACTTCAATGCCGCGCAGGCCGACATGAAAGAGGCCCAGCGGCTGTGGAAAGAATACCAAGAGTACCGCATCGACCGCCAGCCCGGCGAAGAATATGAGTTGGTGCAGCACTGGGGAAAAGACCTTGGCATGGCCGCCTATTTTGAATTGAAGGATGAGGCTAGCGTCCGTAATGAGCAGGCTGCCGGTCTTGCCCAAACCGAGCGCCAAGCCAATCTGACGGCTGAACCCAACGGCGAGCAAACTCCCGAGGAACTGTTGGCCGCTATCGAGCGCGACCCTCTAAACTTGGATGGCCCCGAGCCAGCCGACGCCCGCAAAGAACCTGTCAGCTATGGCGACAGCCCTGCTGGCCAAATGGCCGTCATGTTTTACTGCCTTGACGCTCTAAAGTACCTCGACGGCAAGTCCCGCAACCAAGTGCAGGAAGTGGCTTTTGAAATCGGGATGCTAGGCCGCTCAGGCATTAACCCAGATGACCGCGACCGCAAATTCAAGTTGGCTTCCGTACCCGGCCGAACCTTTACGTCCCTGCAGATGCTGGCCTGGATGTACACCAGCTTCCGCGAGCTTGACCCCAGCCTCGACACCGGCCTCGATTTCAGCCAGGAGTGGCAGATGGCCCGCACTATGTTCGACCAAGGCAATGGCTGACCCAATTGAGGAGTTGCTTCGGGCGCTGCGCCAGTTCCGCGACGAGCGGGATTGGGCGCAGTTCCACAACGCCAAGGATTTGGCACTAGCCCTCAGCATCGAAGCCGCCGAGCTAAACGAGCAGTTTCTGTGGAAGGCCGCCACCGATGCCAGGCCCGAGCGAGTCAGAGAGGAGCTGGCCGACGTACTGCTGTACGCCTTCCAGTTAGCTGACCACTACGGTTGGGACATCCACCAGCTTATGCAGCAGAAGCTCGCCCTAAACGCTGAAAAATACCCGGCCGACAAAGCACGCGGTAACGCTACCAAACACAACGAACTATAGAGGGATATGGTTGTCTATCAGAAGACCAAGGCTGAGTTTCGGGATGATGTATTCTCCAATAATGTCGAAAACATCATTCAGGAGCAGGTACTCAAGAAGCTAGGTAAGCGCACGGGCCAATCCGAAATCAACTCTTGGCGCAACTCTATGAATTACATGGAGCGCGTGCTGAGCGACAATCAGATTCCCGACGACAGTGGCGTTAGCATTGAGTACCAGCTTCCGTACTCGGGCCTGCGTATCGATTTCGTGCTGACAGGCCAGGACGACGCTGGTACCGACAAGGCCATTATCATTGAGCTTAAGCAATGGTCCGAAGCTAAGGCCACCGACGAAGACGGCATAGTTGCCACCTTTATCGGCCGGGGTATTCAGGAAGTCAACCACCCGTCATACCAAGCTTGGTCTTACGCAGCTTATCTCGAAGGCTTCAACGAAACGGTGTACGAGGAGAATATCAAGCTGCTTCCGTGTGCCTACCTGCACAACCACCCCGACGATGGTGTCCTGACCACTGGCCAGTACATTGGTTACGTCAAGAAGGCCCCGATATTCTTCAAGTCCGATGCCGCCAAGCTACGCGACTTTATCCGGCAGCACGTGAAGCGCGGCGACCATACCGGCATTATGTACCGCATCGACGGTGGCCGCATCAGGCCAAGCAAGCAGTTGGCTGAAGCTATGGCCGGCCTGCTGAAAGGCAAACCCGAGTTTATTCTTCTGGACGAGCAGAAGGTAGTATATGAGACAGGCCGTAAGCTGGCCGCCAAAGCCACCGACGACCACAAGCAGGTGCTCATTGTTCGGGGCGGCCCCGGCACCGGCAAGACCGTGGTAGCCATTAACCTGCTGGTGAAGCTATCTAAGCAGCCCATGAACGTCAAGTACGTCAGCAAAAACTCTGCGCCCCGGCACGTTTACAAGCGCAAGCTGACTGGGACTGTGCGCGGTACTGTGTTTGACTCGCTATTCGGTGGCTCCGGTGCCTATATCAACACCCCCGCCAATACATTCGATGCCCTGATTGTCGATGAAGCCCACCGTCTCAATCAGATGTCGGGTATGTACGGCAACCTGGGCGAGAATCAGGTAAAGGAATTGATAAACGCCGCTCGCTGCACCATCTTTTTCTTGGACGAGAACCAGCGCATTTCCGTCAGTGACATTGGTAGTGAGGCTGAAATACGCCGCTGGGCCGAGCAGATGGGAGCCGAGGTGCATATCAAAGACCTGTATTCCCAATTCCGCTGCAACGGTTCGGACGCTTACTTGGCCTGGCTCGACAACGTGCTAGACATTCGGGAGACAGCCAACCCCACCTTAGACGAGACGGATTATGATTTCCGCGTAGTCGACACGGCCGATGAGTTGCAGCAGCTTATCTATGACAAAAACAAGCTCGCTAACCGCGCCCGCATGGCCGCCGGCTACTGCTGGAAATGGAATAGCAAGAAGGACGGGCAGCAGTTGGATTTTCAGCTAACACCAACGTTTCGCCATCGCTGGAACCTGACCAAGTACGGAAACCATTGGATTGACGAGCCTGATTCTGTCACCGAAATTGGCTGCATTCACACCACGCAGGGCCTCGAGTTGGACTACTTGGGCGTCATCATTGGCCCCGATTTAGTTGTCCGCGACGGTGTAGTTGTCACCGATGCTATGGCCCGCGACCGGCATGATACCACCGTTAAGGGACGCAACCAGTTGATAAAATCTGCTGAAGGGCGGGCGCTTCTTGATGAAGTAATAAAGAATACCTACCGCACCCTTATGACCCGCGCAATGAAAGGCTGCTATGTTTACTGTACCGATCCAGAGACGGCCGCTTACTTGCGCCGTCGCATCACCCTTCCAAGCTGATTGCAGCGAGACTGAGGTGGTCTAACTAAGCCGAACAGAGTTGGGACGTTGTTAGAAGAAGGAGGTTTTCAAAGGAATTGGGCGCGTGATAACCGATGCCGTACCTGCCGTGTGACTGGCTGCAGAGAACCCTCTAGTTAGCTTTCGGGTATGCAATTACTAATGCACCCATTCTGCGCATATGGCCAAGAAGGTTAAGCCAATGGAAACGGCTATCGGCCAAGGAAAGCGCTGTCGGTAGTCGGCCCGCTCACGGCGGAGACGGTACAGAGTAGGGTAGTAACGCATGAGGTGGTGAAGGCTAGGCATAAAGCCCTATTGGTGATTCATGGCGTATGATTACCTTTCGTCATTAAAGTGCCTGCTACCTATGGGGGTATAAATGCGCTGGGGGCCATCTCAAGCCACTTGCAGCGCATTTCATCTATAACAACCAGATGAACAGCAGCCTATTTATCCTATCTCACGAATGGAATAACCCTACCCATGGCAAGAATGAATGCGGATGTTGTCGGCAAAGTCCACAACACCAGGTTAAGCTACAAAGACGGAATAATGGCCCTTTTCGAGGCGTTGTCGAACTCAATACAGAGTATAGAGGACGCTGGCATATCAGATGGAAGAATACTAATAGATATCATTAGAAAGAAAAGTCTTTTTGATGGGCAAGAAGATACGGTCTTCCCGGTTGAGAGCATTTCTGTTACAGATAATGGGGTTGGGTTCACCGAGGATAACTTTGTGTCATTCTTAAATTCAGACTCGACATATAAGTTTTCGAGGGGTGGTAAAGGGGTAGGGCGTTTTTCCTGGCTTAAGGTATTCGACCATGCTACGATTGATAGTGTTTGTGCCCATAACGGGGCTTCGCTGAGACGGTATTTTGAATTTGTCAACAGCAGCGAAGGCATCGTCAACGAAAAAATAAGCGCGGCCGGTTCGAGCCCAAGAGAGACTGTCATAACCCTAAAGCATCTCAAAGAAGGGTACTTGCAAAAGTTTCCCCGCGATTTGGCTGACTTGGCTGACCAAATCATCGAGCACCTTATTATGCGATTGATTTCACCTGATTGCCCTGTTATTGTACTACGGGATAGTAGCAAGGAACCCACAGAGGAAATTAATCTAAACCATAGATTTAAGACTAACTTTTTGTTAGACAACGATTCGGATTCGTTTAGTCTCAATAACTATGGCTTTGGGGTTGGCTTGCTTAAGGTACAAGGGGCTGACGAAAAGGCAAATCATTCAATTTACTTGAGCGGAAATGACAGAATAGTGGTTTCCGTGCCGTTGAGCAAGTATATCCCCGGTCTGGTTGAACCACTTCGGGACCGTGAGACAGGTGAGTTATTCTGCATTAAGGCTGTCGTGTCAAGTGCCTACTTGGATGCGAATGTCAATACGGAGCGAACCCGTTTCTCATTGCGTACCGGCTCAGAGGCCGACAACGGTGCCGACATGGTAAATGAGATTACCCTGAAGGAGATTGAGGCGCGAGCGGCCGAATCCGTTAAGGACAATTTTGCCCAGTACTTGGATGGGTTGAGGGTAACGAAGCGTGCTCGTCTAGAAAGTGTGGTGTCTGTAGACATGCCACACTTCTTACCGTTGCTTAGCTACGATGCGGTAGTGGACTCCATCACTCCCAATCAACTGCAGGACAAAAACAGGTTAAACTTGGCTCTGCAGAAAGCAAAGTATGATATCCTTCTCGACGCAAAGAAGGAAGTGATTAAAATCCAGACCCAAATGGACAACGTTTCCGAGGAAAACATGACCCCGGAAACGATGGCAGAATACAGAGCAGGGGTTGAAAGGCTTATTGCCAATGTGACAACCATCAACAAAAGCGAGCTATCCGAGTATGTCATACATAGACGGATGCTGCTGGAGGTTTTTGAGAAGGTATTGAGCCGTCGAGAGGACGGTAAGTACCCCTGGGAAGAAGAAATACATAACCTGATTTTCCCAAAAGGGAAAACGTCCGAGGATATGTTGGGCATAGGGCAAAACCTTTGGATTATCGATGAGAGGCTATCCTATCACCGGTACGTGTCATCCGATTTACCTTTAGATAAGAGGCAAAAATCGAGTGGCAGGCCAGATGTTATGATTGCTAAAGAAACGGTTGATTTGGTTGATGCCGACCCAGCAACGGAATCAAATGCCGGTTCTGAAGCGGACACGCAGTTCGATGTGCCTTTAGCCTACTCCGACACCGAAAACTCCCGAGTAGCCGCTTACGATTCAATGGTCATCCTTGAGTTCAAAAGAGCCATGCGTGCGGACTATGCGGGGGCGAAAGACCCCATAGACCAAATCAAAAATTACATACGAGAGTTACGGGATGGCAGCGCTGTAGACGCGAAGGGTCGCCCCATTGTGGTGTCGGACTCATGCCGCTTTTACGCTTACCTGATATGTGACCTAACCCCCCAGTTGAGAAAGCATATTAAGGAAATGCATGACTTCACCGCGATGGTGGAAGGAAACGGGTTATTTGCGATGTTCAAGTCATTGAACGTGTATATCGAGGTCATCTCTTACAACAAGGTGTTGGCGGACTCTTTGCAGCGGAATAGGGTGCTGTTTGAGAAGCTACAAATTGACTATAATAAGTAAAAAGCAGCCACAAGAAAGCCCTCATACATGTATGAGGGCTTTTTTTGTGACTCATTGGAGCCCAAGAATTAGGTCATCTACTTCCGCCAAAACAGACTGCTTGTTGGGGTGTGACTCAGCTTTCGCTATAAGTGCAAGCAGTAATCTGTTGACACACAGCTGTAATAGCAGTAAATCACCATTCTCGAAGTCAGCCTCCTTCCCGTGATGAATCAAGGAACTCCGAACCTTATACATGGTTTTAATTACCCGGTCACACTCTATTCTGTCCTCCTTATGCGTAAAAGCAATCAAAGAGAGGTACTTGCTTACTGACTCCTGTATCGACGAATTTTCGTTTTTTAACAACAGCGATTCCAGCACAGTGAAAAGCTCTACTACCCGTTGGTGGAGATTTTTATTGGAAAGAGCACTGGCGGTCCTGGTAATTGACCGGGCAATCAGTTCTCTTAACTCAGTTGGAGAGTTATCAAGAGCCAGTAAAAAGTCACTGAATTCTACTAAGCCGTGGTCGTGCATCTGGTCCCATTCCCGTCGGCCAATTTCGTATGGGAATTGGTTTGCTTGCGTTTTGATAGTCAAGCTCATTATATCGTCCGGATTGGTCACAAGCACCTCACTGGTAGGTGGCTGTTTTAGCCGGGTGTCAATATCAAAGCTGGAGGTGTAAGCGGGGTCGATTAAAGCCCTTGAACAAATTTTGAGAACATCAATTGCAAGCGCACACTTACCAAAAGCAATTTCAACGGCCTTATCCATTTCAGCCTTATGAAAGTAAGTAGCTAATACTCGGCCTTGATACTGCTCCCGAAGCATGTCCTCAGGAAAGGTATCGACCATATCAGCCTGTGCGTACGCTCTTGCCATTGCGTCAAAGTACTTCTTTGTGAAGAAATTCAACCTTACCAATGACAAATCGAGCACCAATGTGGAGATTCGCTACAGGGAAACAAACCCGATGGGTAGAAGAAGCATCATCTATTGCTTGTGAAAGAAATTCACAATAGAGCTGACTACTCTCCCCGTTATAGGTGTCCAGCATCCACTGAAAGGTTTCATCCTTCACGAATTCCCCGGAAACTCGCGTATTGATGAAGTCTTCTTTTTCAGCAGCTGCAACTAACTTTTTGAACTCCTGGTACGACGCTGCATCGAAGCCCGTGTACACCCCCTTGCTGGCTCGCTTAAAAACAAGGGGTTCATCAGGAGCAGTAATGGTGAAATCCTCTATGGGCCCATCCAAAATCTGTGGAACCAGATGGCCTACAGAACCTTTCTCAGGCGAAGTAGATGGCTTCTCCTTGCTGCTTACTTCTGTTTGTAGCAACAAGGCTAACCGTTGTGCCTCCTGATTCAGGTACGCAAGTTTTTTGGGATGAATATCCATAACCTATACTAGTATTGGTTAGTAGTAATCAGCTCCAGACCTTTGCCAGCTCATCGGTCACCTCTTGCGCAATATCTGAGCGTAGGTCACCGGAAATGAAGGTTTCCATGCCATTGATGCCTGGATTCCATCGGGCTATGAGAAAGTCATTCAGCTTCGCTTCTCGTTCTTCAAAGTAAGCTTGGTGACGTTGCTCAACATGCTCCCTTACTTTTAGGGAAAGCTGGATTTTGTCCGCGACTGCTTTCCCGTACTGGATTTCATCTACACTGCGAACCTCTTGGTCAAATTCCTCAAATAAGGGCATGGCGATAAGGGTGGGGTACCTTTACAAGGTAACACCCGCCATGATAACACTCGCAAAAATTCTGGAAGATTCTCATTTAGCGTGGCTTTTCACAACCCCTGCCCACCAGGGCCTGTCGGAAATGGTGTGGTGGGGCGAGCGGAAAGGCCGGGTGCTGGGTAGCCCCCTTTGGCCAGCTTGCCTGCTACGGGGTGACTTTTGGTGATTCCTAGCGCTTCCTTCATGCTCAAGGGCGGCCCAGCCAATTAAGCAGCGCTATCATGATACCACCGGGAATTGCCCACCCCCACACGTAGAAGCCCGACCACCGTAGGAGGGCCAGAAACCGGGACCGAGTAAGTGGGCGGCGCATAAACATGTGCAAAAAGCAAAGAAGAGGTTTTGTCTTTATATTTACCTGTCGGCACTTACCAACGAGACGTGGGGTAGACACGCTTCGGAAAGTGTAAAGCCGGTATGAGGGGTTGCCTGTAAAGGTGGCCCCTCATTTTTTATGCCTGGCTACGGGGCAGCTTAAGCTGCTTTGGCTACTTCGTCCCACTTTGGTTAAAGCTAGTGCCAAGAGGCATACCTTACCAAACCAGCAGGAATCTAAGACAATGACCTTACTTAAAGTCCAACAAGTCCCGAAGCGGCATCTCAAGCCCCTCGGCTAGGCACACAAGCACATCCAGTGTCGCGGATGTTTGCGCTGTTTCAATGCGGTAGACGGTCTTCTTGGTTATATCGGCAACGTCCGCAAGTTCTTGTTGACTCCACCCCCGCCCTTCCCGAAGCTTGCGCAGATGATTGCCAAAGGCTACGATACTTGCCGGTTTCTTCACCTTGGCAAGCTCTCATGCTTTGAGGGCTAATATGTGGACACATAAGTCCACAAAACAAGAAAAATGTTAGCTTTGCCAGGAGTTCCTCAGGCCTCCCTAAGGGATAAATGTTCGTGATATCTACTGCTAAAGAGTAACACGACTTTGACGCACATTTAGGCTGACGCTATTCTTAAAACTCACATGAAAACACTAGCTGCAATAGTAGGGTCAGCTTTCATACTGCTGGGCTGTAATACCATGTCTAACTCAGCACCTAAGGGCATCTATGAAAATATAGAGCACCGAGGAAGGCTAATGCGAATTATTGAGCAAATTGAAGTCACGGACACTAAGTTCATCATAAAAACCGCTGCTGGTGAAATGGCGACAGATTTCACAATTGAAGACGGGTACTTTTATTCCCACTTAGGGGGTGTCCAGATTCGGTTTAAGATAGTAAGTGCGGATACGCTACGCAACGAAGGCGACTTAGGCTATGAAGGCACCTATGTAAGGAAATCAAAGTAAAATGGCACCTTGCAGGGAAATCGGCTGATAGGCAGCATTGTTCCCAAGCTATTGGTAGTGCATAATGGTGTTCCCTCTCACATGCTAGTCCCTCAGTAGTATCTCGACTTTTAATAAAGTACCCTCACACTACATTAAAGGAAGATTTTCAACTAAGAGGCACAGCTTCCTCATCAAAAATAAAAACACATTATATACCTTACTACTTGCACTAAGGAAAGAAAAAAGCCCACTAGGCTAGCGGGCTTTTTTTTGCTCTTCAATCGAAACGGGTTTGTCTCCCGAATAATTAGTTGCAGGGCATAGTTCGTGGTATAAGTCAAGGAAAAAAACAGAGAAGACCCCTTTGTCTGTCAACCTAAAAAACACCCTCGGAGCTTTTTTCGTTTTGCCTTCAGGCTCTTTGCAATCATTTTCGTTATAAAGTCGAACTTGATATATGAATGGGCAGGTTACTCCATTCAAAGGTCCTTCGGCTCCAAATCGATGCCTAATTGCCTCTTGTAGCCTAGGATAACGTCCTACATCTACAACATGGAATCTCTTACTTGTGATAAATTCATCTGATACATCTCTCTTCAGTAGAGCAGAAACCTTCACATTTGATAGAGCCTGGAAAACTTCAAAATAGCAATGATAATCGTAAGCACTAGCAGCTGGATTATCAAATGAGAATGAATGTCCACCTAGCGAAAGGTCTGCGAACCAGAAAGTAGCATATACTGATTCAAATTCCTGTACTGCGTTCGTGGGACCTTGGGCATAATCCAAAGCATCAAACTTTGGTGCCTCTTCTCCAGAATTAAAATCAAAATGATACTTAGTAGACACAGCAATACAACTATCTAGCTGCTACAGTCTTGCGAACAATGCCTCCATAGTAATCCTGCATCGCTTCAAAGGAGATGATGTTTTTACTTGGCTCAAATGGGCCATAACCAACCCTTGCATCAATCCAAGGCTTCTCACGATGGGTTTGAAAAACTAATTCGCCTGCACTTTGTGACATATACTTATCCAGTACAGCCTGCAAAAGCCCTTTTTGGTGGTCGTCCCGCTCTATTGATAGAAAGATGGAGTGCAGATTAGCAGCATCTTCCTCTAAGTTGCATTCCTCAAGGGCTACAATAGAGTCACCTTTGTAGTCCTTAAATTGATGATATACACTTGGGTATACAGGGCCATTTACCCAAGCCTCTGGCAATTCTGCAAAAAGTTGGTCATCAAAATAGCCTACGTTCCATGCCTGAATGTAATAAAGGGCCTTCTGTAGCTTCAATGGGCTCAACGCTATGCCATTCGTTTTAGCATAGTGAACGCACAAGTCTACAAACGAATTGATATTTAGCATTTTCATGTCCATATTTTCTTAGCGGTATCCTAAAGAGGAGACAAAGGTAACACTAAAAGGTTTGGCAAAGTGCCCAAATTTACTGGCTAGGTCCGAGCAAAACAACATATTAAATTTTAGGGTTAGCACATAGTGAAACTAGTGCCAACTTAGGCACATCAAAGGGCTAACATTACAACCCGAAGATTCGCTTGTTCAACCTCATGCTATCACAAAATCCGCTTCGCTCAGAATAGTCCCCCAGTAGTACCTCGGCTTTTAAGAAAGCGTAATTAGACCATGTCAAGGTCATTATTTGAGCATAAGAGCCACTTTCATCATGATAGGCCCGCCCGGCGCCGGCAAGACTATGCTGGCCAAGCGCCTGCCCAGCATCCTGCCTCCGCTAAGCATGCAGGAAGCCCTCGAAACCACCAAAATCCACTCCGTGGCCGGCAAGCTGGCCAAAGGCGGGCTGCTCAGCACCCGGCCGTTCCGGGCCCCGCACCACACAATCTCCGATGTGGCCCTGGTGGGCGGGGGCGGCAACCCCCAGCCTGGCGAAATCTCGCTCTCGCACAACGGCGTGCTGTTTCTCGACGAGCTGCCCGAGTTTAAGCGCACAGTGCTGGAGGTGATGCGCCAGCCCCTGGAGGAGCGGCGCGTGACCATCTCCCGCGCCAAGGTCAGCATCGAGTTTCCGGCCAATTTCATGTTGATTGCCAGCATGAATCCGTGCCCGTGTGGGTTTTACAACCACCCGGAGAAGGAATGCGTGTGCGGACCGGGCGTGGTGCAGAAGTACCTAAACAAGGTGAGCGGCCCCCTGCTCGACCGCATCGACCTGCACGTGGAGGTGACGCCTGTCACCTTCGACCAGATGACGGAAACGCGCAAGGCCGAAACCAGCGCCGACATTCAGCCCCGCGTGGACAAAGCCCGGCAGGTGCAGGCCACCCGCTTCCAGGACTACCCCGACATTCACTCCAACGCCATGATGCCGCCGCAGATGGTGAAGGACATCTGCCAGATTAGCGAAGCCGGCCGCAACCTTCTGAAAACGGCCATGGAGCGCCTCGGCCTCTCGGCCCGGGCCTACGACCGGATTCTGAAAGTGGCCCGCACCATCGCCGACCTGGCCGGCGCTGAGGAAATCCAGATTCAGCACCTGGCCGAAGCCATTCAATACCGCAGCCTCGACCGCGAAGGCTGGGCGGGGTGATGTTTTTGATGTGTTGATTAGTTGATGTGCTGATTTGCGGATGTGCTGATTTTGGTGATGAAGTGAAAAGACGTGTCATTGCGAGTGGAGCGAAGCGAAACGCGGCAAACGGAGTTCGGCGTCGCCAATCCGTCCTCTAGCACGCAGAAACCAGGTAAGCCCAGACATGAAAAAGCCCCAATGCCGGTTCTGGCGTTGGGGCTTTTCACATTACCTGGCTGCTTGCACAGAGAGGACGGATTGCTTCGTCCTTCGTCCTCGCAATGACACGGTTTTACGGCTACACTGCCCACTGCCCACTGCTAACTATTCACTGCTAACTGCCCTACCCGGCGCTGCCACCAGATAATCAGCGGCACGCCAAGCAGGGTGGGCCAGAGGAAGTTGTAGGGGAAGGGAATAAACTTCAGGCTGGTAGCTGAAAACGCGGATACAGCGGCGATGTAAGACGCCAGAAAGCCGGAAATGTGGTTGCGCAGCCACTGCTCGCGGGGCCAGGTGCCGGCCCGGCGGAAACCGCGCAGCTGCCGCGCCGTCGTCATCACCCCGATTCCGCCGAACACGGTCGCTGGTATGTTGCCAACCCGAAAGCCGTAGGCCGTGGTGCCCGCAAACACCACCAGGCCCAGGCCCGCCAACAGCCAGTCGATAGGTGCCGGCTCTCCGCCCCGGCTCAGGTGTTTCTGGTAAAGCGAGCGGTAGCCGAAGCCTGCCATATACAGGCTGAAGATGCCCGTCAGCAGCAAAAACAGGCTTTTGATGTGGGCTGCTCCGATAAGCGAAGTGAGGCCGGCCACGGCCATGGCCCAGAAGAACACCCGGCCCCACAGCCGGTGCGCCGGGCCACCCTTGCGCACGGCCAGCGCGACGGGCGCCATAAAAAAGCCAATGAAACCTGCGAAAATGTGCAGCCAGCGGTTGAGGAGGAAGAAGGTTTCCATGTGCGGTCAGCTATTGGGTGAAAGCACCCGCAAGATGGCGCTCAGCCGAAGCAGGGATTTTAGAAAACTAACCCGACCATCAATTACCTCTTCTGAACCGTCGAATCGTCCAGCTGAGTGGGAACTGCTACAGCTTCACGCCAGCTTTGAACTCGATAACGTCGGCCGCGCCGCGGTGGATTTTCAGGTCGATGGCCCCGAACAGCAAGTCGGTGAAGTGGTACTTGAGGCCTAGCCGCTCGTAGTAGGGCGTGCTCGACTTGTAGGGCGCGTACACATAGAAGCCCAGGTGCGACACGAAGGCCAGGCGGCCGAACAGCAGCTCGTGCCCGACAAACACGCCCGCTTTCTTCACATCGGGCTGGGTTACGCCGGCCCGGGTGGTGTCCTGTAGGGTAGCTTTCAGCGACCGGTCGTAGAAGCCTTCCACGCCGGCCAGCAGGTTGGACTTGCGGTTGACGCGCCGGCCTACGGCGGCCGTCACGGAGTTGACGAGGTACTTGGTGTGGTCGCTCTCGTTGCGCTGCACGTAGCCCAGGCTGGTGCTCAGGTTCACGAAATTGTGGCCTACGTCGGCGGGGTCGGCCACATTGGGGTTCACCGTGGACGCCGGACGCTGCTGGTGGTAGTTGAGGCCCAGCACTACAGTGGGCAGGTTTACCCCGAAGTTGGGCCGGGTGGTGGCGCCGTTGGAGTAGTGGTTCAAGCCTAGCCCCAGCAGCAGGCCCAGGTGAGGCGTCAGGGCGTAGTCGTACTCGAAGCGCATCTGCAGCGTGGCGTTGATGGCCGAGCTGGCAATGGTGTTCTTGTGGTTGCTGTCCTGGTCGTAGGGGTTGGTGAGGTAAGCCAGCCCCGCTCCTACCCGAAAGCTCACATCGTGGCGCGGCGTGCGCACAATGGCCTTGTTGATATAGGCGCTGGCGGCGTAGGCCTGCCCCAGGATGGGGTTATGAAAATCGTAATACACCAGCGCCAAGCCTACCTTGGGGTATTTGTACCAGCCGTGCCAGGGCGCAGCGCCCGTGGTTTGGCGCTGCAGGTTCACTTCAAAGCCGGTGGGGTGCGACTCTACCAGGTGCTTGATGGCGTAGGTATGCGGCAGAATAAAGCTGGCCTGGCCATAAGCCCCCAGCAGCAGCGGCGCCTTTGGGGCAGGCTCCAAAGCTGCAGTATCCTGCGCAGCGGCGGGCAAAACAAGGCTCAAGCCCAGCAGGAAAGGCAAAATTTTTCTAAACCGCCAAATATCTATCAAGGGCATACGTCTATCGGAACAAACTCAAAAATAAGCAGGCTGCAGCGACTGGTTTTCAATTTTGAAGTGCGTGGAAAGTCAACGTACAAAATTTTGGCAACCCTGCTCCGTTGCTTACGGTATAAGCCCCGGATATGGACTCAGCCTTTTTCGCTTGTATCTCCACGCACCTTATGCGTTTTCCCGCTCCGGGTCGGCCAGAGCCAGTACCCTCCATCGGCCTGAAAACAATCGAGCGCCCTTTCGCTTATACAGCCTGGCAAAGCCGGCCGTAAAGCCCGGCTGGCCGATTTTTCTTAATCCTTTTTCACCCTCCGGGAGCTTGTTATACCTAAGGAATAGCCTCTCGGAACATTTTTTCAGCAAACACCCCTAATCCACCTCCCATGAAAAAAGTAATGCTCTCCCTCGGCCTGCTGATGGCAGTAGCCGGTGCCGCTAATGCCCAGGCTACGTTCGGCGTGAAGGCCGGTGGTTCGCTCACTACAGTGAACCAGAAAGGCGACGATGACTCCAAGTATAAGTTTGGCGCTCACGGCGGGGTATTTGCCAATTTCGGCATCAGCGACATGTTCTCGATTCAGCCCGAGCTGCTGTTCTCGATGAAAGGGTCGAAGTCGGAAGAAACCACCACCATCGGTGGCACCACCTACACCTCGAAAGGTACCCAGAGCCTCAACTACATCGACATTCCCGTGATGGTGAAGGTGAGCACTGGCGGTGACAACAACGGCCTGTTCTTCGAAGCCGGTCCCCAACTGGGTATTCTTCTGTCCGCCAAAAACGAAGTTGAGGTGACTGGTGCTGCTAGCACCAACACCGACATCAAAGACCTGCTCAACACCGTTGACTTCGGCTACGGCGTAGGCCTGGGCTACCAGGTAGAAAGCGGCCCGCTGGTGGGTCTGCGCTACAACGGCGGCATCACCGACATCGTGAAAGACAATACGGGCAATGCCGCCCGCAACGATGCCTTCCAGCTGTATGTAGGCTACCGCTTTGGGGGCAAATAAGCTCCGCCTCCACGGTTAACCCTGCCCGGTTCCTCAACAGAGGAACCGGGCTTATTTTTTCTCTGAATGGTCGTTTTGCCGGGCTTGTTTTCAGCCGTAGCGTAGCTTTGCCCCTTTGCTCCCTCACTACTTTCATGAAAAAAACCTTTTTTACGCTCGTACTGCTAGCGGGCCTGTCCGGAGCCGCTCAGGCTCAGCGCAATTACTATGAAAGCCCGGTTTTTGCGGGCCTCAAAGCTGGTGGCAGCATCTCTACCCTGCAGGGCACAGCGGTGCGCAACAGCAAGGACATCTACGGCTTCCACCTGGGCGCGCTGCTGAGCATCGGCCTGAGCCGCCATTTCAGCGTGCAGCCCGAGCTGTTGTACTCCCAGAAAGGCGGCAAGCTCATTGCCTATAGCGGACAGGAAGCCACCCGGCGCTTCCACTACATTGACGTGCCCGTGGCCGTGCATGGCCGGATAGGCAGCGTATTTGCCGAGCTTGGCCCTCAGCTGAGCGTGCTGGTGACGGCCAACGAAACCACCAGCGACGCCTCCACTAGCATCAGCGACAACTACAACCTGCTCGATATTGGCTATGTGGCTGGCTTCGGCTACCAGCCCAAAACCGGCTTTGGCGTAGGCCTGCGCTACAACGGACCTTTTATTTCCAGCGCCAAGGCCGTGGAGATAAGCTCCGGCAACGGCAAGACGCAGCTCAACATCCGCCACAGCGTGGTGCAGCTCTACGTCAACTACCTATTCAAAAACCGCCGCTAGCTCGTAAGCCGGTAGCTCAACTCTCCCATTCTGATACAGGCAGAAGCTGCCTTACTCTGGCGGGTAATGCGGCCCGCAACGAATCCTTCCATCTGTAGGTGGCTACCACTTTGGCGGCAACTACGCCTTCGCACATCTGATATAAAGCCCGGCACTCTTTGGTGAGTGTCGGGCTTTTTTGGTTTGAACCTGCCATTGAGCACGGAAGGAATGCATAGGTAAGGCAGCCTTTTGCCAGCGTGCCCGTACAAGGCTGCGGTTTGTTACCAACATATTTTCCATGAAAAAAATCATCTTATCGGCCGCGCTGCTCGTGGGCATATCGGCCGCTGCTCAGGCCCAGGGCCTTTCATTCGGCATCAAAGCCGGTCCTTCCTATACCAAGCTCGTGGGCAGCGAAGCCACCGGCTCCAAGTTTAAATGGGGGTTTCACGCCGGCGTAATGGCCGATGTGGGCATCACCGACAACTTCGCCTTCCACCCCGAATTGCTCTACTCCATGAAAGGGCACAAGATTGAGGAGCTGGGCAATAACGACACCAACCTTTATCTCAACTACCTCGACGTACCGCTGATGCTGCGTTACAAAGCCAGCGGCCTGTTTGTGGAAGCTGGTCCGCAGGTGAGCTTCCTGCTATCGGGCAAGGCCGAGGATATCGACTACACGGATGAGTTCAAGAAAACCGTCATTGGCTACGGCGTGGGGCTAGGCTATGCCCTGGAAAGCGGCTTGTCGCTGGGCCTGCGCTACAGCGGCGACTTCAACAACATCATCAAGGAAAACGGCTTCCAGGTTCCGGGCGAGCAGAACATTAAGAACAGCGTTTTCACGTTCTCGGTAGGCTATTCGTTCGGCGGCGACTAAGCCCATTTGCTTACACAGCAAAAAGCCCCAGCACCCAACCGGTGCTGGGGCTTTTTGCTGTGCCCCGGCCCCGCAGTGCCTATGGCTGAGGCAAGTATAGACAAGCTCGAATTTTGGGGCGTCCGGCCCGTAGCTTTGCCCCAGTTTTACTTCCCAACTATGAAAAAACCGCTTTTAACGCTTGCGCTGCTGGCTGGGCTTACCGGAGCCGCACACGCACAGCGCAACATCTCGCTAGGCCTGAAGGCTGGGGGCTCCCTGGCCGATTTTGTCGGCGCGGATGCTGCGAATACCAAAGGCCGCTTCGGCTTTCACGCCGGCGTCTTCGCCAATATTGGCCTCACCCGCATTTTCGCGTTCCAGCCCGAGCTTATCTATTCGCAAAAAGGCTGCAAGGATGGCTCTGTTGATGCCTCCGACCGCCTGGGCTACCTCGATGTGCCGCTTTCCTTCCACGCCAACGTTGACGGCCTCTTTTTTGAGGCCGGCCCGCAGGTAGGCTTTCTGCTCAGCGCCAGCCACCAGGCCGGCAGCGTCACGTTCGATACGAAAAACCTGTACAACGAAGTGGATTTCGGCTATCTGCTGGGCCTGGGCTACCAGCGCAAAAGTGGCCCCGGCATTGGCTTGCGCTACAACGGTGCCTTCACCAATGTGGTGCACGAAACCAAAATCGGCAACGCTACCTACCAGCCCCGCATCCGCAACAGCGTCTTCCAGCTCTACCTGACGTATTCGTTTGGCGGGAAGTAGGATGATGTGCTGATTTTTTGATGTGCTGATGGGTTGATTTTAGTAATGAGGTGATGAGGTAAAAAGACGTGTCATTGCGAGTGGAGCGCAGCGGAACGCGGCAATCCGTCCTCTCTGTGCGACTAGCCTCCTAATGTGAAAAGCCCCAACGCCAGTATTGACGTTGGGGCTTTTTTCATGTATGAGTTTATCTGGTGCCTGAATGCTAGAGGACGGATTGCTTCGGCTTCGCCTCGCAATGACAGAGGCCGAACACTCAACACATCAAAACTCACTATCTCACCAACTCACTACTTCACCGCGGCAGCGTAGTTGCGGTAGAAGTGCGGGATGGTTTCGATGCCTTTGAGGAAGTTGAACACGCCGTAGTGCTCGTTGGGCGAGTGGATGGCGTCGGAGTCGAGGCCGAAGCCCAGCAGCACGGTGTCGAGGCCCAGCTCGGTTTTGAACATGGCCACGATGGGGATGGAGCCGCCGCCGCGAGTAGGCACGGGGCGCTTGCCGAAGGTGGTTTCCATGGCATCGGCCGCGGCTTTGTAGGCGATGGAGTTGGTGGGAGTCACCACGGGCTCACCGCCATGGTGGGGCATCACCTTCACCGTGACGCCGGCCGGGGCAATGCTCATGAAGTGCTTCTGGAACTTCTCGCTGATTTCCTCGCTGCTCTGGTGGGGCACCAGGCGCATGGAGATTTTGGCGTAGGCCTTGGAGGCAATGACGGTTTTAGCGCCCTCGCCGGTGTAGCCGCCCCAGATGCCGTTCACGTCGAGCGTGGGGCGAATGGCGATGCGCTCCATGCTGGAATAGCCCTTCTCGCCGGCGCTGGCCGGCAGGCCGATGCTTTGCTTGAACTCCTCTTCATCAAAGGGGGCCTTGGCCATCTCGGCGCGCTCCTCGGCGCTGAGCTCGTCCACATTGTCGTAGAAGCCGGGGATGGTGATGTGCCCGTTATCGTCGTGCAGGCTGGCAATCATCTGGCACAGGGCGTTGATGGGGTTCATCACGGCGCCGCCGTACAGGCCCGAGTGCAGGTCACGGTTCGGGCCGGTAACTTCCACCTCGTGGTAGCTGAGGCCGCGCAAACCCACTTCGATGCTGGGCACGTCGTTGGCAATGATGCCCGTGTCGGAAATCAGGATGACGTCGGCCTTGAGCTTTTCCTTGTTGCCGCGCACGAAGATGCCGAGGTTGTTGGAGCCGATTTCCTCCTCGCCCTCGAACATAAACTTGATGTTGCAGGGCACGCCGCCCTGGCCGTCGCGCATCATCATCTCGAAGGCTTTCACGTGCATGTACACCTGGCCTTTGTCGTCGCAGGCGCCGCGGGCGTAGATTTTCTCGTCCTTAATCACCGGGTCGAAGGGCGGCGAGGTCCACAGCTCGTAGGGGTCGGCGGGCTGCACATCGTAGTGGCCGTACACCAGCACGGTGGGCTTGCTGGGGTCGGTGATGTAGTCGCCGTATACGATGGGGTTGCCGGCGGTTTCGCAGAGCTCTACGTTTTGCACGCCGGCTTCTTCGAGGCGGGTCTTGAGGTATTCGGCGGCGCGCAGCACGTCGGTATGAAACTTGGGGTCGGCCGATACGGACGGGATGCGGAGCCAGTCCATCAGCTCTTCGAGAAAGCGGGTTTGGTTATCGGCGAGGTAATTGGCCATGCGAAGCAGGGGTTGAAGTAAGGGTTGGGAATGGTGAGGTAAAAGTAGCGCCGTAGCGCGGACTCTGCGAGTCCGCGCGTTTACCCCTGGCCCCTATAGCCCCCTCTTGCGCGCGTCTGCGACGCGTGCCTTCCGGCCCCGCGTCTGTGACGCGAATCGGCCGCACCGGCTAAAGCCCTGTGCCGTCGCGTCGCAGACGCGAAACCGTAAGGCACGCGTCATAGACGCACGCCAGCGTTGTGCTGGATTGGGAGGTCGGCGCGGACTAAAAGTCCGCGCTACTTATCGCCGCAGCTGGCTGGGGGCCATTCCAAACTTCTTCTTGAACACCGTGGCGAAGTGGGCGGGGTTGGCAAAACCTACGGCCTCTCCTACTTCCTGCACCGGCAGGGTGCTGGCTTCGAGCAGGGCGCGGGCCGTCGTCAGCCGCTTCTCGGCCAGGTAGCCAAATACGGTGGTGCCAAACGCGGCCTTGAAGCCCTGCTTGAGCTTGCAGTCGTTGATGCCAAACTGCCGCGCCAGGCCCAGCAGGCTCAGGTCGTCGGCGTAGTGCGCGTCGAGGAAGTCCCGAATGTTGTAGAATACATCCACTTTCTGACGGCGCGGAAGCTGCTGGGGCTGGGTGTATTGCTCGTGCTGGGCAATGAACAAGTCAAGAAAGCGGGCTTCCAGGTACATTTTCTTCAGCGTGCCAGCATAGGGGCAGTTGCGCAGTTGCTGCACGGCCAGCGCCACGGCGGGCGACGGGGCAGTGCTGTGGGGCAGTAGCATGAAGGAGCCTTCGGCTTGCACCGGGCGGCCCTGGTAGAACGGTTGCCAATCGGGCTGCTGCGCTATCAGGTCCAGGAAAAAGCGGTTGTCAACCTGAATGTTGAAGGCTCGGTAGCGGCCCTGCTGGGGGTAGAGTGTGTGGCGGTTACGGTCGTTGCGCTCGATGCGGGCGTTGTGCAGTCCGCCACTAACCTGGGTGGGCCGCTGGCCGCGGCTGAGCGTCGATTCAATGGCGCCGACCTCCTGATATAGCATCCCTACCCAAGGCATCCCGTCAAGGGCATCGACGGACAGCGACTGCTGCAGCTCGGCGCTGATTTCCATGAGCTCGAAGCCAGGCAAATGCTCTGAAACGACGCTGAGTGAACCTACACCAGTATTTCCCTGCCAGTGGGTGTGTACCGTCGTGACGCCGCCAGCGGCGTTCACCTGCAGCTGGCCGGCCTCCTGCAATTCACTTTGACGAATGGTGTAAGAAGAGGCCATGGCAAATACTCCGTTGCAGAAAAGAAAGACTCCGCAAAGGTAAAGCCTACTGGCATAATGCAACCCGACCTTTGCATCATCCATTCAGCTAACTCCTTTTTCTGTGAAAAGAACCTTCTCCAACCCCCTCATCGGCGACGTTGCCACCTTTGTTAAATACGCCCACGAAGCCGGCAGCACCGACACCGTAGTAGAAATTGACCTGCGCCCCGGCGGAGGCAATGGCCTGCACTACCACCGCTCCTTCGACGAGCATTTTGAATGCCTGGAAGGTGAGCTGGGTATACAGGTAGGCAAGAAGGTGCTCACCCTGCAGCCGGGCGAGAAAGCCACGGCGCGCCGCAACGAACTGCACCGCTTCTTCAACCCCACTGACAAGCCCATCCGCTTCCGCGTGACGCTCAACCCGGGCAGCCCCGGCTTCGAGCAAACTATCAAAATTGCCTACGGCCTGGCCTCAGACGGGCTGACCAACGCCAGCGGCGTACCCAAAAAATTCTGGCAGATGGGCGTGGTCGTCGACTTGTCCGACACCAATGTGCCGGGCATCTTCACCCTGCTGCAGCCCCTGCTGCGCTGGAGCGCCCGCCGCGCCCGCGCCAACGGCAAGTTCGACCGGGAGCTGAAGCACTACACTGAATAACTCCTCTTTCTCTTCTTTTCCTTTTTTCTGCAAAATGCGCCGCCCCGGCTGCCTGCTGGCAACCGGGGCGTTTGTGTTTGGGGCCGGAGTGCCTATTCAGCCGGCTCGGGCTTGTGGGCGTGGTCGCGCTGCGGCGGCCAGCTGCCCTGGGCCGGCACATGGGGAAAGTGGCGGCGCAGCAGCTCTTCGAACGAGTCGGGCCGCGGGGCTCGGAATACAGGGTTGTGGAATGCATCGAGCTTGAGCAGCAGGTACACCAGTTGCTGGCGCTCGGCGGGGCTGAGGTTGCCGGCACCCATCTGCGCTACCTGGTCCATGCGGGCAAACAGCCGGAACAGCAGGGCGCCGCCCTCCTCGGTCACGGTGAGCAGCTTGCGGCGGCGGTCGGTGGCGCTGGCTTCTTCCCGGATGAGGCCGGCCGCCAGCAAGCGCTTGATAACCTCGGTGCCGGTGGCCTTTTCCTGGATGTTGCGGGCTATTGCCTCGGTTTTGCTGATGGGCTGGTGGCCGTACACGGTGGCCAGGTAGGCGAAGTCGTCGAGCGTAGCCAGGGGCGTGCCGGCCAGCGCCAGCCGGGAATAGCCGCGCAGGTAGCGGTAGATAAACGTAGCCAGCATGCCAATCTGCGACTCATCCGACTCCGTGGGTCGGCGCGGCTCGCGTGCAACAGCTTCCAGCCGCTCCGCGGGGCTGACGCGCTGCTGCAGCCAGGCGCTGAACTCGGCCAGGGAGCCGGGGGCCTGCGGGTCGGGCTGCTGCCGCTGGAAGTCCTCGGCGTGCGTCAGCAGCTGCTTTAACAACGAAAAATCCATGGCGGCGAATCAGGAAAGCCAGCAAATGTACTGAGCTATTAAAGCAGGATTAATTTTTATTTGGTTCGAAAACATTTTAAACATGCAAAAGTTAGTGTGTAATTCAACTTTAAAATTGAGAACATGCTCCCACGCTTACACTTGCCAGCAACTCAATTTGCTCTGGCTGTTTTGCTTTTGCTGCTTAGCCTGCCCACCCTCGCCCAGAATACGGGCACCATCACCGGCAGTGTGCGCGACCGCAAAACCCAGGAGTTGCTGCCAGGCGTGACGGTGTTGCTCGAAGGCACGGAGCTGGGCACTTCCACCGACGGCGAGGGGCGCTACAAGCTCAGCAACATTCCTACTGGCTCCTACAACCTGCGGGCCTCCTTCTTGGGCTACGACGCGCTGCTGCGGGCCAATGTGGTGGTAACCAGCGGCAACGCCAACATCATCAACCTGGAGCTGAACCCGGCGGCCCAGCAGCTGGGCGAAGTGCAGGTGACGGCCAACCGCGCCATCCGCGTGGCCACGGCCGAAACGCCGCTGAGCGTGCAGCGCCTGAGCGTGGAGGAAATCAAGAGCAACCCCGGCGGCAACTTCGACATTTCCAAAGTAGTGCAGACCCTACCCGGCGTGAGCGGGGGCGGGGCCGGCGGCACCTCGGGCTTCCGCAACGACATCATCATCCGGGGCGGGGCGCCCAACGAAAACGTGTACTACCTCGACGGCATCGAGGTGCCCGTCATCAACCACTTCCAGACCCAGGGCAGCGCGGGCGGCCCGGCCGGCATCCTCAACGTGAGCTTTATCCAGGATGTGACGCTGAGCACCTCGGCCTTCGAAGCGCGCTACGACAACGCCCTTTCCTCGGTACTGCAGTTCCGGCAGCGCGAGGGCAACCCCGAGCGCCTGCAGGGCAACCTGCGCACCTCGGCCACCGAAGTGGCGGCCACGCTGGAAGGGCCGCTGGCCAAGAATACTACCTTCCTGGCCTCAGCCCGGCGTTCCTACCTGCAGTTTCTGTTTCAGGCCCTGGACATTCCCATCCGGCCCAACTACTGGGACTTTCAGTTTAAAACCACCACCAAGCTGGGGCCCAAAACCACCCTCACCAGTCTGGGCCTGGGCGCCATCGACCACTTTGAGTTGGCCGTGCCCAAAAAGTCGACCCTGGAAAAGGAGTACATCCTGCGCGCCACGCCCACCATCGACCAGTGGAACTACACCGTGGGCCTAAGCCTGCGCCAGCTGGTGCCCCACGGCTACCTGAACCTGGCCTTGAGCCGCACCCAGCTGCATAACTCGGCCGACCAGTTTCAGGACGGCGTGGCGGGCGACGAAAGCCGCCGCAACCTGCTCACCCGCTCGGGCGAAACCGAGAACAAGCTGCGCCTCGACCTGAACCAGAGCCGCGGCCGCTGGCAGCTGGCCTACGGCGGCGTGGCCCAGCTGGTGCACTACGACAACCGCTTCTACAACCGCCTGCGCCGCGAAGTACGCGACGCCAGCGGCAACCTGCTGGCCCCGGCCGTCACCGTCGACTTTAACACGGCCATCGATTTCGTGCGCTTCGGGGCCTTTGCCCAGGTCACGCGCAGCTTCCTCAATGCCGACCGCCTCACGCTCTCGGCCGGCCTGCGCACCGACGGCAACTCGCTCACCGACGACGGGCGCGACCTGCTGCGTACCCTTTCCCCGCGCCTGTCGGCCTCCTACAACCTGGCCCCCAAATGGAATCTGAACGCCTCCATCGGCCGCTACTATAAAATCCCGACCAACACCGTGCTCGGCTACCGCAACACGGCCGGCGAGCTGGTGAACCTGGGCAGCCGCTACATCCGCTCCGACCACTACGTGGCCGGGCTGGAGTTTCTGCCCACCGCGGCCACGCGCATCACGCTCGAAGGCTTTTATAAGAAGTACGACTTCTACCCCGTGTCGCGGCGCACGGGCATCAGCCTGGCCAACCTGGGCGGCGACTTCACTGCCCTCGGCAATGAGGCCGTGAGCAGCGAGGGCGAGGGCCGCACCTACGGCGTGGAGCTGTTTTTCCAGCAGAAGCTGACCCGCAAGACCTTCGCTGTCTTCTCACTTACGGGCTTCCGCTCCGAGTTCAGCGGGCTGAGCGGCAAGTACATTCCTTCGGCCTGGGACACGCGCTTTCTGGGCTCGGCCCTGCTGGGGCGCAAGATTGGGAGGGGCTGGGAGCTGGGACTGAAGTACCGCGTGGGCGGCGGCTCGCCCTACACGCCCTTCGATGAGGCGGCGTCCCGCGCCAGCTACGGCGCCACCGGCCAGGGCGTACTCGACTACAGTCAGCTCAACACCCTGCGCTTCGACGCCTTCCAGCAGTTTGACGTGCGCATCGACAAGAAAATCAACTTCCGCCGCCTCACCCTCGACCTGTACGTGGACGTGCAGAACGCCCTGCTGGCTACCAACCCCGGCCAGCCCAACTACACCTTCGCCCGTCTGCCCGACAACAGTGGCTTCGCCACCACCGACGGCCAGCCCCTGCGCCCTGACGGCAGCAACGCTACGCCGGTTATTCTCGACAACGAGAGTGGGAATATCACGCCGACTATTGGGTTTATCCTGGAGTTTTAGCCTCACGGGACCCCTCCGGGGCCGGCCCCTCTCCGGGGGAGAGGGGAGCTTGTTCCGGTTGTTTTTAATGAGTAGTTAATAGCTGCGTTTACTTGTAACTACCGTGCCGCCGTGGCTCCCCCTCTCCTCCGGAGAGGGGGCCGGGGGGGAGGCCATTTCTGAACATAAACCCGGCCGCGCTACATTTTCCCGTCCAGCACGGCTTCCTTCAGCATCAGCTCGCCCAGCTTCCAGGCTTCGGGCCATTCGGCTTCGGGACTTTCGAACGTGAACAGGTACAGGGTATCCGTCGAGCCATTGGCCAGGGCCAGCTGGTACACGATGCGGACTTCGGCATCGGGCGGGGCGTCGCGGTAGCGCACCCAGGCCAGGGGGCGGGGGCCGCTGCCCAGGGCCGACTTCTCCAGCATCTGCTGGCCTTTGCCGAAGCCGGCGCGCATCATCAGCTTTTCGGCGTGGGCCGTAGCGGGTTGCTTTAGCTTGGCTTTCACCTTGCGCACCACGTGCAGGGCGGCGCCGGTCTGGTAATCGCCGGTTTCGCCAATGGCATCCTGAGTGAGGTAGTAGGTCATGGCCTGCTTGTCGCCCTCCGATTTGAAGTACCAGCCGTCGGGCAGTAGCATGGCCGCTTTGGCCAGCGGCAGCACCTGCCAGTGAAAGCCTGACGGAGCCTCGCCCAAGGGGGTATCAAACTTCTGAGCAGTGGCAGAATAGGTCAGCAACAGAGCCAGACCGGCCGCAAAAAGGTAGCGCATGCGGTGAATTTACGGTAAAAGGTCTGGCTCTACTTTCCGGCTTTCCCTTGCGCTTGGCTTCCATCCCACTGGTCCCGCCGTAACTCGTGCCGGTTATGAGGTGGAGTCTGTAACTCCACTGCCGCAACGCGGCAAGACGGAACTGTGCTACTACTTATGTGAATCAGTCGTTCTATTACGAGGCGCAGCCTCGCCCGAATGGTGAGCACGAGTTACGCTGCGCTAAACTCGCGCCAGTGCCGGAGTAAAACGCCGAGGCCGCGTGGCCCGTTAAACTTCAAAACACTCGCAAACCTCCTTCCCATGCCGGCCCTACTTGGCACCCTGCGCACGGGCACCAGCGGCATCGTCGTGCCCGGGCCCAAGGCCACCTTTCCGGCGGCCTACCAAGCTACGAGCCGCCTCACCTACTACGCCACCCTGTTTAACTCGGTGGAAATCAACAGCACCTTTTACCGCGTCCCCCAACCCAAAACATTTGCGGCCTGGGCCGCGGAAACCGGTCCTACATTTGATTTTACCATTAAGCTGTGGCGTGATATTACGCACACCAAGACGCTGGCTGATGACTTCTCCGGCCTGGTCCGCTTTCTGGCTGCCGCACGGGAGTTGGGCACCAAAAAGGGCTGCCTGCTCATTCAGTTTCCACCCAGCAACACTATTCGTCAGTTAAACGCGGTCAGTGCCCTATTGAGTGCGCTGGCAATGGCAGACCTCGCCCGCGAGTGGCGCCAAGCGGTGGAGTTCCGCCACCCCAGCTGGTATGCCGATGATGCTTTTGATATGCTGGACCAGCACGGCGCCAGCCTGGTGCTGCACGACAAAGGGCCCGGCCGAAACGCCCGGCTCAACGAGGGGGCGGACTTTGTCTACATGCGCTTCCACGGCCCGCAGGGAAACTACCGCGAGTCCTACGAGCGCGACTTTCTGCACGACCAAGCCGAGCAGATTCACGACTACATCCAAGAGGGGAAAGACGTGTATGCCTACTTCAACAATACCATGGGCGCCGCTTTTGAAAATGCCCAAGACCTGTACCGGCTGGTCGCAGAGCGGGCATGAGCCGTACTGCTGGCGCCCGACGAGCGCGAAATCTACTTGCGCCCCAGACAAAAGGCCAATAAGAGGGTTAGAATCCTTAGCGTGCCACTGCTGCGGATAGAAGACGCCATATCGGCTTCGTGTTAGTGGCAATTCCAGCTACATTTATCTTACTCGTTCAGCAAAAGGGTAGTTTTCACAAGTACACTACCGCTTATCCCACGGCATGGGCACCCTACTCTCAGTGCCTGCCCGCAGCCTACCAATATTCGCCCGGTGGGTATAGATGAGCAGTGCGGCCAGCACGAAGCCAAAGCCTATCATGAAGGGCTGCGCCGGCCGGAACTGCGGCAGCAGCTGCAGCAGGGCAAACGCCACGCCGCCCGTCATGCTGGACAAGGACACGTAGCGGGTAGTGAGCAGCACAGCCAGGAAGATGAGCAGGCACACACCTACCGTGGCCGGGGCCAGGCCCAGCATCATGCCCAGGATGGTGGCCACACCCTTGCCTCCGCGGAACTGCGCAAACACCGGGTAGATGTGGCCCACCACGGCCAGAGCGCCGCAAGTCAGCTGAGCGTAAAGCAGCGCGTTGCTTCCCGGTTCGGCCAGGTGCAGCCATACCGGCAGCATGGCGGCCACAAAGCCCTTGGCCGCGTCTACCAGCATCACAAAGGAACCCGCCTTCTTACCCAGCACCCGGAAGGTATTGGTAGCCCCCGCATTGCCCGAGCCGTGCTCCCGGATATCGGGCAGCTGGAAAAACCAGCGCCCCACCCACAAAGCCGTGGGAATGGAGCCCAGCAGATAAGCCAGGAGTAGTGTGGGCAGCAAAAGCATCAGGTCGGGCATAAGCGTAAAAGTAGGGTTTCGCTTGAAATGCTGTAGCTGCTGCCTCCCGGTCTGTCATCCTGAGCGCAGCGAAGGACCTTCTGACGTTTGTGAGCTTACTGCGCAAGAGCTAGGAAACCAGGAACTCCCACCCGGCATTGACAGTGGAAATCAATGCTTCCTTCTTTGCCCTTTTCCACCCCTTCAACTTTTTTTCACGGGCAATAGCTTGATTGACCTCACCGTACTCTTCTACATAAATCAGATGGTAGCAGAAGTATTTTCCGGCGAAGGTTTCTGATTTACCACGGTTCTGATAGTGTTGAGCAAGGCGTTGTGACAAATTATTGGTTACGCCAATGTATAGGACGCTGCGACCAGGGTTAGTAGTGATATACACGAAGTATTTATGCATAGCGGCTCGAAAGTAGGTGCTATTGCGACTTTGTCCATTAGCTCCGCCCGTTATAAGGTCCTTCGCTGCGCTCAGGATGACAAACCATATGTCACACCAACAAAAAGCCCCGCCTGTAGCAGGCGGGGCTTTCGGCTTTATCAGCCGCCTCCGAAGGGGTCGTTTTCGGCTTCTTTCTTCTTCTTCTCTTCTTCCTTCTTCTTCTTTTCCTCTTCTTTTTTGAGGCGCTCGGCTTCTTTGGCAGCTTCCTTGGCGGCTTTTTCCTCCTCCTTCTTCCGCTTTTCCTCCTCTTTCTTAGCGGCCGCGGCGTCAGCAGCCGGGTCGGTAGCGGGAGTAGCGGCGGGCTCAGCAGTGGGGGTGGCAGCGGGTGCGGCGGGCGTACCGCCGGGCGCGTCAATCACGCCGTCGCCTTCCTTCTTCTGCCGCTTCTCCTCTTCTTTCTTGAGGCGCTCGGCTTCCTTGGCGGCTTCTTTTGCAGCTTTTTCCTCCTCCTTCTTCAGGCGTTCGGCTTCCTTCTTAGCTGCGGCAGCTTCCTTAGCAGCGTTGGGGTCAGCAGCGGGGTCAGTTTGGGCGTCGCCAGCGGGCGCGTTGGCGGCATCGGCTTCCTTGTCCTTCTTCTTTTTCTTAGAAGCGTCCTCCGTCGGCTCGGCCGGAGTGATTTCGCCGTCACCGAAGGGGTCGTTGGCTTTCTTCTTTTTCTTCTTGGCCGGCTCGGCGGCTGTGGCGGGCTCGGTGCCGGGAGCAGCACCCGGCTCGGCGCTGCCGTCGGTACCGAAGGCGTCGTCGCCCTTCTTTTTCTTTTTCTTGCCCTTGTTGTCTTCAGGAGCATCTTCCGACTTAGGCGGGGCGGCCGGACGAGCCGCCAGCTTACCCGACTTGCCCAGGTAGTCGCGCTGGAAGTGGCTGCGGAACATGTCCACGTCGGTGTACTCGCCCAGGAAGGCGCCGTAACTGGTGGCCGTGTTATAGTCGCCCTTGGCTTTGCTGCCTACTTCGGCGTCGTAATTCTCGTTTTGCGACTTGGTCAGCAGCAGGTTGTTGGCGTACTTGAGGTAGTACCACACCTGGGGCTCGGGCTCGAGGTAGATTTCCACCACGTCAATGGAATTGTCGCGCTTGATTTCGACATAGCCGTCAATCAGGGCGTTCATAGCCTGCTTGCCCACGCCGGCCAGGCCAATCTGGCCCACCGAGTACCAGGCTTTATTCTTCTCGCTCCAGCGCAGGTTCACCTTGCTCAGCAGCAGAGTGCGGGCCAGCTTGGGCGAGAGCTTGCTCAGGGGCTCGGCGGTGCCGCGGCGGTTGGCGTAGGCTTCCATGGCCTTGCTGCCGGCAAACTCACCCAGCTTGTACAGCTCGTTGGTGGAGGCATCCTGGGCCTCGGGCGAGTTCTTGGTCACCTTGGCCAGTTCGCTGCCCATGATATCCAAGGCCTTGCCGGGCATGTTAATGTCGAAGCCCAGCAGGGCGTCGATGTTGTAGCGGGCGCTGTCGGGGCTGGCCGAGCCCACGCCGCTGCTCACCAGGGTGAAGTTCTTATTGGAATTAATGAAGTTCAGTGGCCCGCGGAAGTCCATGCGGCCGCTTTGCTCGCCGTAGGTCATGGCCGCACCCTGGTAGGAGTTGGGGTTGGTCATGTCGCTGCGCGAGAGCGTGAACTCGCGCTTGCGGCTGTCGTAGCGCAGCTCGCCGTCTACTTTGAAGAGTGGGATGTCGGTCGAGTTAGGCACGGTGGCCACGTACAGTGGGTACACCTTGTTGGAGATGTCGGAGATGTAGAGACCGGTCACAAGCGGGGCGCCGTCGGCGGCTTTGGGCTCGCGCAGGGTCAGGCTGAAGTTGCGCGGGTCGATGGAGTCCTTCACCGCAAACCACTCGGCCGAGGAGCGCTGCTTGCCGAACTGCAGCTGCACCTCGCCGTCGAATACCAGGCCGGGCCGCTTGGAGTTAAGCGTAACGTTGCCGCGGTAGCCCACCAGGGGCACCAGCTGGAACTTCAGCTTGGCATCCACGATGGACGTGGCCACGGTGGGCGGGCCGCTGGGCTCCTCGGTTTCGTCCCCTTCCTTCTTTTTCTTCTTGGCCCCGGCCCCCATTACATAAGCCGGGTCGGGCTCGAAATTGGTGAAGTGCAGGGCCACCGAGTCGGTTGCCGTCTTGAAGTTGTAGTAAGCATCACCGCCGAAGGCATTGCGCGAGAACACGCGGATGGTGCCTTTGTAGAGCTTATGGATTTTGCCCAGCGAGTCGAGCACGATGCCGGCATTGCGCAGGGGCTTCACCTGGCCGTTGGCCAGGATGGTCACCTTGCCCGAGTCGGGCAGAATCCAGGCATCGGCCGAGGCTACGTAGGGCACGCCGCCGGTTTGCAGACGGTACTTGGCCAGGTCGTACACGCCCGAGCTGGCCTTGAAGCGCAGGCCATTCTGGGCGGGGTTGGTAGAAACGAAATAAGCCTTCTGCGTGGAGTCGCTGCCGGTGGCGGCGCGCAGCTGCACCGTCTTCTTGGCAAAGTCCCAGCGGCCGTCGCTGAGCGTGCTCTTGAACTGCGAGTAGGGCAGGTCGATGGCCGCCTTACTGCCTTCTTCGCGCTTGAAGTCGGCATACCCCTTTTTCATGTTGTACTCGAAAGCCACGTCGTTGGCCGTCAGCGCCGGCTTGTTGGCTTCGGCCGACTTGATGCTCACCACAGCCTTGCGGCCGGCGTAGCGGTCGGAGTTGAAGGTAAACTCCGGGGAGCGGATGTAAGTCTGCGGCCCGTCGAGGCGGCCCGAGCCGCCCATGCCCTTGGAGGTGAGCAGGGCCGTGCCGGTGAAATTGTAAGCCGTTTTGCCCGCGGCGTAGAGGCGTGCGGAGGCGCCGCCCTCGGGCGTGGTCAGGTACATGGAGTCGCGAGCCACATCCCACTTCA